>TARA_R100000700_G_scaffold490_1_pt1 | contig 10123 bp, 11 predicted proteins | sample TARA_R100000700 | Tara Oceans TARA_R100000700 (sample SAMEA2622810) | marine metagenome | biome: marine biome (ENVO:00000447); feature: marine epipelagic mixed layer (ENVO:xxxxxxxxx); material: "saline water (ENVO:00002010), including plankton (ENVO:xxxxxxxx)" | depth 120 m | reverse complement strand
TTAATTAAATGTTGCCATTTCTCACGATGTCTACCTGTCATAATTTTTATGTTTAGACATTTTTGTAATGGTCTTTGTATTATTTCAGTCACTACGACTCCATAATACTTGTTATTTTCTGCCTCAGGATCCCAAAGAATCCATAGTTGCATTTTCTTTTCGTTAATCCATTTTAGTATATGATCTGCTAAAGCATATCCATTAGATCTAGCTAATGCGTTTGCGATGTCAGCTTTTACTATACCCCAAGCCTTACTTACACTTTCTGGAGGTATATTAACTAATTGGATCATGAAATAACCAAGTAACTTATTCCTATATGTGTTGAATCTGTTGAGCTCATTGTTGCTTTTAATGCATCAGATTCTTCTAGGATTAAAGGTACTGATAATAATTCTACTGCAGTATTAGCTGAAAGTGTCTGTGTTCTTAAAATAGTATATTCAGCACTTGCAGAATTGTCTGCTACATCTAACGATATTGTAGGTGTATTAGAAGTATTATTAGTAACTCTAATAGATCTAATAACTACAGTTGTATCAGCAGCTGCAGTTAATAGAGTTGTTTCAGATGATGTAGCTAATGCTACACCTGTAAATTTATAATTATTTGCCATCTTTTTTAGTATTAGATTCTTTAGGAATATAAGTTAAAACTTGTCTTAACTTTCCTTCATTATCAGATTTAATAGTAATCCATTTATCTAATTCTTTTGCTAAATCTGAATGTTCGTTTACAGCAGAAGATTGATTACTATATAATTTAATCTGATGATCTGCTTCTAATACTTTTGACTCATATAACTTTTGTAATGCTATTAATATTTGTTTCATTTTGTAACTCCTAATATAGGTCTTTTATCGTATAAATTAGACTGAGCAAACTTACCATTTGCATGATTATAATGTAAGAACACTTGTGAACATACATTACCTTGAAATGGCTCTCTCCAATGTTCAAGCTCACATCCTGAATATATTAACATATCACCTTGTTTTAAATCAACTTGTACACCTTTAGGTGCACCAGGTTTGTGAATATTTTTATATTCATCAATAACATTATCACTTCCAGTAGGGTCTATAAATATAGACCAGGGATCTCCACCTAAATGTAATGTTGTAGAAATCTCACAACTAGGTCTATCTTTATGCCTTTTTAATATACTACCTTTTCTATAAATCCTTGTATATGAATAAGTAGGTATTAAATCTAATCCAGTTTTAGCTTTCATAATAGGCATAACATATAATAATAAGGTTTCCATAACCCAATCACCATATTTAGAATAAGCACCTGGTACTTGTTTATCTGTCCAGCTACCTATTAAAGGATTAGCAGGATTAATCTTATTATGTTTTAACATAAGATCTACTGCTGATTCTTGCAAAAGCATATAGTTAAAAACAAAATTAGCTAAATCTTTTGATATAGCTTGTTTAATAACTTGATACTTTTTAGTTTTAAAACTCATACTTGTATAAAGTTATAAGAAACAGATATTCTCCAATTCTTTTCACCTTTATCTGTGTTCATATTAATATCAACACCATGAGGTTGCCAAGATGGAAAAAATATCATTCTACCTTCTTTAGCTTCGTAAGCTACAACTCTCCAAAGTTCTTTAGGTAAATTATCTACACGTTTTGGCATATGCGTATTAGGTCCTGGTCTTGGATCTTCTAAAAATAATTTACCAGAATTTTTAGGTACTTTAATATAATAAACTCCAGACCATAATGAATTAGGATGTGTATGGGTTTTATTATAACTATATGTAGGATTGATATTAGCCCACATATTACCTAAACCTAACTTAGGTTGAACACCATAATCTTTATTACATTCTTCTGCCATTTTAAACAGTTCTTGTATTAAAGGTTGATATTCTTTTTTGTCATTCATGTCAGTTGAACTATGCCAACCAAAACCTGAATTAGTTTTAAACTCTCCTGTAGATCTACCTTTTTTTATATCTTGTTTATACCAAGCCTTAATGTGTTTAAATAAGTATTTATTAAGTTCTTTAGCGTGAGGTATATCTTTCCAATACATTGGAGTTGGAAATAATATTTCTCGCTTCATTTAAAAGGTGGACCACCAAACCACATAACGAGAGATCTTCTAATTCCCTTTTTAACAGGTTCTACTCGGTGTTTCATAAAGGAAGCAAAGAATATTGCTTGACCTTGTTTTAATTGTATTTTGTTATTAGCATGTTCTTCAAATGCAAGATCTCCTCCAGTAAATTCAGAAGGATCTGATAACAAACAAGTCATGGATATTTTACGAATAGGATGTTCACCTGTTTGACCAAAAGCATTTAAATCCATGTGCCAATCATAAAAACCTCTTTTAGGATACTCAGTAAATTGAGCAGGTTCTGTTAATTTTATTCCATCAAAACCAAAGTGATTTAAATTAACGATAGATAATTGATTTTCTATTACTTTATACATCTCTGGCATTTTAGCAAAAGGTATCCAAGATATAGTTGTAACTCGTTTCTTAGTATCTTGTTTACCGCCCTTGCCTCCACCAACTTTAGCCTGTTCAGGTTTTTGTCGATGACCAGCTTGTATAATTAGTTTACATTGTTCAGGTGTAAACATAGCTCCAGTTGTTGTAGCAATATAAGACTGCCATCTAGGCATCAAAGGAATCATTTAAATCCCTCTGCTGTTCTTGAAGAAACTGGATTATAATCTACATCTACATTACAAACTAATGTTCTACGTTTTTCTTTTGTTCTATTAAATGGATAAACGCAATGCCTCATGTCATAAGGAAAGATATAGAAATCTCCTACTTGCATATTTGGAGAATAATCAGTTTTAGCAAATTGCCCTGCTGATGCTCCAATAATTTGTAATCTACCATTCATTGGTTTTTCTTCTGCTGAATATTCTTTACCATAATCTTTTGGTAATTTCAAAATCATTACAGATGATAAACCCGTATATAACATACCTTGATGAATATGTACTGGATTATATTCGTGAGCTTTCATTTCATTAACCCAAATAGAGTTAATTTTTATATTATATTCACGAACTTTATTCCAATCTAAATAATGTTTAAAAATAGTATAAAACCATTTTAATACATCTTCAGAAACAAAATTATGTCTATGCATTTTTTCAGAATCTTTACCTGAATAATACAATGAAACTTCATCTTTAATTTTACCAACTAATTGTTTATTAGCTTTAGGTAATTGTTTCTTTTGAACTTCGTATAACTTTTGTAAATAATTAAAGACTTCTTGAGGTACTTGATACTTGAGAACAGTTTGTCCTAAATAGACAAAGTCGAAATTCATTTTGCAAGTTTCTTTTTCTCTTTCCCTTTAGGTAATAACTCGCCTGATTTTCTAACTCTTTCTAAAGTATGTAATTGACCAAGAACATTAAAGACTTCAGGTTGGGAAGATCCTGGTGTTAGTGTATCTTTTTGATGTTGTAATCTTAACATGTAAGAATCAGCTTGATGAGTATTTACATTTTCTTTATCAAAGTTTCCATCATCAAACTCTTTTTTAAGTTTAGACCAAGTTGCTACTTCTCTCATTCTATGTTTAGCAACTAATTCCATACTTGCTTGATTATAGATCTTTTGTTCTAATTCTATTTCTAGCAATTCTCTTTCTAGTTTGTCTTTTTCTTGTTCTATTTTTTTCTCTAACTTTTTAATTTCTACTGCGTTTTTTCTAGCATCAAAAGATAAATGCATAAGATTTTCAAAATGAGTATTTTGTTCTCTAACTGATTGCCAATACTTTGCAGCTTTAGTTGGATACTTATTGTCTGATAATACAGAAAATCTCATTTCAGTTTCTGTACGAAACATTTGTTTCTTTTTCCAAGTATCTTTTAATTCAGGAATAAGTTTCTTAAATTCTTTAACATCTTGTTGATCTAATATTTTAGTTAAATATTTAGATTCTGTTTCGGCTACTATTTGTATATTTCTTTTTTCTGATTTGCTCATGCAAAATTAATACTATTTTTAATAGAAAATAGCAAGTCTATGATACTGTTAGCGTCTTGGTTGAAGATGGAACTGTCCATTCTTCTGTAGTTGTTATATAACTTCCATTATTTCCCATTATACACAAACCAGTTTTTGTAGTTCCATTGGATGAACTTCCTTGTGTATATCTAGCTGTTGCCATATCTGCAACTTCTGTCCATGAACTTCCATTCCAAGATTCGGTTTTATTTTCGTTTACACTTCCTGGTGTTCTACCACCAAAATTTATTGAATCTGTATTACTACCACCACTACCTGTACACCAAGATCGTGCTGTATTTAAATCTCCTACTTCGGTCCAAGAGCTTCCATCCCAAGATTCTACAATACCACCTGGAGATGGTGGATTACCTCCTACTGCTAAAGCATAAGAAGAGCTTGTTCCAGCATTTCCCCCTGCTTCTCTTCCAGTATTCAAATCTCCTACTTCGGACCACGCACTACCATTCCATTTTTCGGTTTTAACTACTAAATATGTTTCTGAAGCTGGACTTCCATCTTGTCCACCTGCCCATATTCCATCTGTTGATGTTCCAGCTCTTATATGACTATCTGCTCTAGCTGTATTTAAATCTGCTGTTTCTGTCCAACTACTTCCATTCCAAGATTCTGTTATAGTTGCTATTGGAGGTCGTCCACCAAAAACTAATCCAGCAGTAGAAGTACCAAATCCTGCTCCCTCTCTTCTAGCAGTATTAACTTCTGCTATTTCAGTCCAAGATGATCCATTATAATTTTCTACATTATCTACATTTGATCCAGTATAACCTGATGCAAAAATTCCTGCTGTTTGTGAACCAAAAGAAAATCCATTACCTCTAGCAGTATTTGCATTTCCGCCTGATGACCATGTTCCAGTTCCTTGTTGTGCATATCCTTTAAGTGTTGATGAACCTGTATTAAACCAAACTTGTCCTAGTTGTACTGCTGGTGTTGATGGGAAAGACCATTCTTCTGTTTGACCTTTTGGAGATTGATTTCCTCCTGCTGCTACTGCTGCAGAACCTAAACCAAAACCTGAAAGATCACCTCTTGCTGTTCCCATATCAGCAACTTCAGTCCAAGCACTTCCGTCCCAACTTTCTGTTCCTGCAACAGAAGGTTGTCCAGGATTTGCTCCACCAAAATAAAGCGCTGAAGTTTGTATCCCTGCTCCTGCTCCTGCTTGCATAGCTACATTTAAATTTGCTAATTCAGTCCAACTTGAGCCATCCCAAGATTCAACATTTGCATTACCTCCTGGTCCACCACCAAAAACTAATGCAGCAGTTTGTGGAGCTTGACCAGCATATCCCATATAAGCTCTTCCATTATTTAAATCCCCTACTTCAGTCCAACTTGAACCATCAAAAGTTTCAGCGTTTGCTGTACCACCTACTCCTCCAGCAATAAGAGTTGCTGTGGTTGATCCTGCTGCTCCAGAACCATATCTAGCTGTATTGACATCTCCTGTTTCAGTCCAAGTTGATCCATTGTAAGTTTCAACATTTGCTACAGCAGTAGATGTTTGACCTGCATTAGTTATAGCTGCTGTTTGTGATCCTACAGTAGCATTATATTGTCTTGATGTATTAAAATCTCCGCTTTCTGTCCAAGAACTACCATCATATTCTTCAGTTCTACCGCTAACAGGAGGTGGTGCATCTCCTCCACAAACTAAACCTGATGTTTGTGTTCCAGTTCCATGAAGATTTTGTCTTGCTGTATTAAGAGCTGTTCCACTAGCCCATGCTCCAGCATAAACCACAGGATCAGTATCTACTGATTGTATTGAATGTCCTTTTATTTCTATATATTTCGTCATGCGTTTGTACTCGCTAGTGTTTGAAGTGCTGTTGGTACATTCCATTCTTCTGTTGTTGCTACTGCACCACCTGGAGGACCATCTCCACCAGCAAAGAAAGCACTTTTAGCACTTGAGTCAGAATCTGCAACTTTACCTGCACCTGCTGATGCATCAGCTATTTCAGTCCAAGCAGTACCATTCCAAGATTCTGTTATATTTTGAGGACCTGGACTTGCTTCTCCAACAAAATACAAACCATCTGTCGTTGTACCTGCTGCACCTCCCTGACTTCTAGCTGTGTTAATTTCAGCAATTTCAGTCCACGAAGATCCATTCCATTGTTCTACAGTATCATAATGAGGGGGTGCTCCACCAATTGCTAAAGCAGCTGTTGAAGTTCCTAATCCACCTATTGCCCATCGAGCAGTATTTAAATCTGATTGTTCTGCCCAAGATGATCCATTCCATAATTCTGTTTCTCCACCTTTTGTAGCAACTGGAGTTTTTCTTCTACCAAAAAATAAACCTGCTGTAGTTGTTCCAGCACCACCAGGTGAACCACCACCTGCTGTATTAACTTCAGCTATCTCACTCCAAGTAGATCCATTGTATTGTTCTGTTTCATCGTTATAAGGATTTTCTCCACCAAATGAGGCTATTGTAGCTGTTTGTGTACCAAAACCTGCTATAGCCCTTCTGGATGTGTTTAAATCTCCTGATTCTGTCCATGCACTTCCATTATATTCTTCAGTTACACCTGTTGCAGGATTTCCACCAAAAGCAAGTCCTGCTGTTAATGAACCTGAACCATCTAAATCATTTCTTGGCGTGTTTAAATTTCCTCCAGAAGCCCAAGCTCCTGTGCCATATCCAACATATTTTATAACACCTGATGATGGGTCTGCGTTATAGTATATGTCGCCTATATTAAATTGTCTGATTGTTGCGGGTGCTGACCATTCTTCTGTAGCTGCTGTATCTCCTGGAGTACCAGCATTAGTTGTTCCTCCAAATATAGCAGAAGCTGCAACTGAACTACCAGAAATACTGCCAACAAATCCTCTTCCTGTAGCTAAATTAGCAACTTCAGTCCATGTAGAACCATCATACGATTCCGTATTAACTGTAGCTGTAGTAGCAGCACTCATTCCTCCAAAAACTAAAGTTGACGTAGTTGTACCTGAAGCAGCGGTTTGAAATCTTGCAGTATTTATTTCAGCTATTTCTGACCAAGCAGTACCATTAAAAGTTTCGACATCTCCAACTATTGAGTTATCTGGATGTGTGCCTCCAACTGCTACACCAGCCGTACTTGTTCCTGTTCCTGCAATATGTTTTGTTGCTACTGATAAATCTCCTGATTCTGTCCATGAAGAACCATTCCAAATTTCTGTAGCTCCTGTTCTACCAGGTGTGTCTCCACCAAATGCTAAAGCTGCTGTATTTGCTTGTCCTGCACCACCCATTTCTCCTCTAGCAGTATTTAAATTTGTACCTTCAGTCCAAGAACTTCCATTCCAAGTTTCTGCGTCTGCTGTATATGCTGTGCCTGTATATCCACCAAAAAATATAGTAGCTGTAGAAGTTCCAGCAGCAGCTCCTACATTTCTTCCAGTATTATTTTCTGTTATTTCAGTCCAACTACTTCCGTCATACGTTTCTGCAACATCAGTTACGTTAGGATTTTGTCCATTAATAGCAATAGCCGCAGTTTGAGTTCCTGCACCAGCTAAAGCCCATCTATCTGTATTTAAACTTCCACCAGAAGCCCATGTACCTCCTCCCATTTGAGAAGAAATAGCATCAGAAGTTACATTCTGTATTCCTAATCCTTTTATACCTTTATAGGTAGTCATTAATTAATTCCTTATGGTAGATTGTATTTAACTGGTCTTGGTCCTCTTAATGCTTTTTCTTCATCTGACAAAGCATCATAAGCATCTTGAGCGTCTTCAATTTCACCGTCTACAATAGCTTGAGCTTCTGCTTTAGTTTTAGTTGTTCCGCCAATTTTGCCAATCCATTGATCACCAAAGATATTGTCATCAACTACCCAAACATTACCAGCATGACCTGAAAGATACATCTGTTTTCTTTCTTCGTGAGTAAAAAAATTTTTACCCCAGTTTTCTTTAACAGTATATTTATATGCCATAGTTTCCTCCTTTAATTCTATTAACTTGTTGTTACCTTTTTAAGTGTGTGTCCTAATGCCCATTCTTCTGTTGCACCTGTTTCAGCTGGTAATCCTGACCCACCAAAAGCTATTGCTGTTGTTGAATTTGGAGTGTTACCTGATCCTCCAAGATATGATCTCGCTGTTGCTAAATCATTACCTTCAGTCCAAGATGAACCATTCCATTGTTCTGTTTTAGCTACTTGTCCTGGTCCATTATCTCCACCAAAAACTATACAATCTGTATATATTCCTGAAGCTGCACCTGAGCGGTGGTCAGTAGTAGATTCTGTAACCTCTGTCCAAGATGAGCCATTAAATTGTTCTGTAGTTGCGGGAGTTCCTGAAGCCAAACAGGCTGTATTACTTCCAGTTGCCCACACATATTTTTTTGCTGTATTTAAATCAGTTGATGTTTCTGTCCAAGCACTTCCATTCCATGATTCTACATTAGAAACTGCTCCAGGATTTCCACCAGCTACACATAATGCTGCTGTAGAAGTTCCAGATCCTTCATTTTGATTACGTCCTGTATTTAAATCAGCTTCTTCTGACCAACTAGAACCATTCCATGATTCAGTTGCACCTAAAAAAGAACTTGGATCGCCTCCCATAATTATAGCAGCTGTATTTGTTCCACAACCACCACCAAATTGTCTTCCATCATTATTTTCTGAAGTTTCAGTCCAAGCTGTTCCATTGTAACTTTCAGATAAAGTTCTAGGAGCAGTTGGTGGTGAAGAAGAAGCATCGTAACCCCCAGCAACTATTACGTTATCATTTCCAGTTCCAGCACTTTGTTTAGTTGTTCTACCAGAATTCATAGTTCCACCGCTTGACCAAGATCCTGCACCTAAAGTTTGAAACTTAAATTGTCCATCAGAAGAATTGTAATATAAATTACCTTCCCATGCTGATGGATATGCTGTTGGGGGATCGCTACTATAGGTTTTAACCCTAGTGCCACCGACTTTTCTGTAAGTTGCCATTATTTATCTTTTAATAACCAACCATGAGTGTTATCAACAAAGACTAATGTAAATGCAGCTCTTTCAGTTGCTACTGTTAAATCTTCTGCAACACCTTGAATTGGTTTTGAGTTTCTTCCAATTGTAATATTATTTGTATCAGCAGTTCCTGCATAATCAACAACTGTAACTTCATCTCCTAAACTTGGAGAAGCAGGAAGCGTAACTGTAAAAGCTGCACTTGTAGTATTACAAGGATAACCTTTACCAGCTGCTGCTGTAAACCCTGAAGTTTGAATAGCTTGCCAAGATGTTCCACCTGACATATCTACGAAATCTAAATTTCCAGATCCATCAGTTTTAATAACTTGGTTTGCATTTCCGTCTGCCGCTGGTAATTCAAATGCTGTTCCACCAGAAGCTAAAGTTAAAGCTGATCCATCAGATGAAATATATTCTCCACCTTTGTCATAAAAGTATAATCTTCTATCATCAGCTACACGAACAACCTCATTACCATCGTATTGTTGAAAAACTAAATCATCTGAATCAACACCAAGTTTTACAATTTGAACACCTGCTGTGCCATCCATGTCAATTGTAAATTGAAGTGTACCTGAATCTTTAAATTCTATATTTCCACCAGCTGCATCAATAACAATGTCATCTCCTGAATCTATTGTAATATCTGCAGATGTACTACCATTACCAATAGTAACAGCAGCATCACCAACTGTAATATCATCAGCTGCTGAAGATACGCCAGTTTGTGCGTAAGTTTTTAATACTGAAGCAGCAACTTTTCTATTAGTTCCGCCTGCACCATTATCAACTATAAATAAGTCAGCGTCTACAACTGCTTCGCCAATAGCTGAAGCACCATCTATATCTAATGCAGCTAAACTAACTTTGTTAGCTGTTGATATTGTATCTAATTTTGAATCTGCAATAGCAGCACCAGATGCTACACTTGCGTTAACAACAGCATTAGATGCTAATTGATCAGCACCTACAGCATCATCTGCTATTTTATCTTGAGTTACTTGATCATCTGCAATATGTGCAGTATCAATAGATGCATCTGTGTAGTGTTCACTATTAATAGCATCATCTGCTATCTTAGCACCTGTTACTGCGTCAGCATTTATTTTAGCTGTAGTA
>TARA_R100000700_G_scaffold39689_1_pt1 | contig 10269 bp, 3 predicted proteins | sample TARA_R100000700 | Tara Oceans TARA_R100000700 (sample SAMEA2622810) | marine metagenome | biome: marine biome (ENVO:00000447); feature: marine epipelagic mixed layer (ENVO:xxxxxxxxx); material: "saline water (ENVO:00002010), including plankton (ENVO:xxxxxxxx)" | depth 120 m | reverse complement strand
TAGCTTTATTTAAAGCATTAACTCGTTCTTTTGATTTTCTAAGTTGGTTGCCATGCCAGCTACCTTTTGCTTTATCACCAATAGAAACTTTTATTCCTTCTACACCAGAACCAAAACCTTCAAGCAAATTAGCAATACTATCGTTAAAAGGCAGCATATCATCTTCACCACCAGCAATAAAATCAACCATGCTTAACCACAAGCTTTCATCTCTACCAAAAGCAATGTCATATTCCGCGGCAACCTCACCAACAGCTAATCCTATTTGAGAAACTCTTTTTTGAAATCTGAGATCTTGCGTCATAGCTCCAACAGTTAGCTCATTTTGTTTAGATTTCATTAAATCATTTATCTTTTCTACATCTTCATCATTTTTAAGATCATATTTACCACTTGACAATAAGCTTTCTTTATATTTTTTTAGTTTAGGAATAGAATCTTCAGCATACTCATTTATAAGATCTTTTACAACATAGTCACTACCTATCCATTCTTGCATTGCAATATCAGTTTTTTCTAATTTCTGCTCATCAGATAGATTAACCATTTCATTCATATCTCCTAGATATTCTCTAGCTTGATCTTTACCTTCATCAGTGGCTTCCATTACAGCTATGCTTTTACCTAAAAATGTTTCGTCAGTAGAATTGTTTACAACTTTTTGCCAACCATCGTTCCAAGTGTTTTGAGTATATCTTTTAGTTTCTAATATTTTATTTAAATCTTGTCCTATTTGATCTTTTTTACCTGATAAAGCGTTGTTCCAGTTTTTAGAACCAATACCATCTGCAACAAGTTGTATGATTTCTGCCTCGTCTTCTATTCCAAAAGTTGTTTTAAAATATTCTAAATCTTCATCTGTTATTACATTTTGGATTCCAGCTATTGTTGCCGCCTCTGCCTTGTTCCACAAACCTCCAGTACCTTGAGTGTATTGACTTGCACTTCTAGAAAGTGCATCTAAACGTTTATCAAGTTTATCATCGCCAAATTCCCTAACATAGTTTTTAAGATATGGGCTAAATTGATAAAGAGATTCAACACCACCATCGCTAACAGCTTGTTCAAATAATCTTTTTCTAATTTCCGCAGCACGATCACCAGCGCCATCTAAATTAATAAAATCTTGGTAAGCTTTAAATTCTTCTTCAGTTTGAAAATCTTCTCTTACAGGTTCTTTCATATTAAACTCTGCTTGTTCTAACTTAGATTGTAGAGTTTTTAGATCTGCTAATTCAGCTTCTGTAGGATTTTCAGCATCTTCATAGGCAAATGTTTCTATTTGCTCTTTAGTGTCCTCATACTGTTTTTTAGCATCTGCAATACGTTTTTGCGTATCTGTAATTGTATCTAATGGATCATCAATATTAGAAATACTTACCTCCTTTGCAATTGAATTATTTATATCCCAGTTGAGAGCTTTTAATTCTTCAAAATCAGCTTCGGCTTGTTCTATTTGCTCTACAGATAGTTGATTAGGATCTGGGTTACCATTTTCATTATAAAACTCGTTGTTAGCTGCTAGTATTTCTAAACCTTCTTGTGTTAATTTACCGTTATCATCAAAACTAACAAGACCTTCTATATTACCAGTAAACCAACCAGGTGCATCAACTAATTGAATACCACCTTTTGTATCGCCCTGATCAGCTGTAATTAAAGAACCTAAGTTACTTTTTATTCTTTTTTCAGCTTCAAGTTTTAATTTAGTAGCATGTTCTAATCTTCTGTTATAAGCAGCTTCTTCATCACTTCCTGGCACTAAGTAATCCGCGTTTTTACTAACACCAAAAGTTTTTCCATATCTTTTGATTCCTCTTTGCTTGCCTTCAGGAAGTTCATCAAAATTGTAATATTCAAATTTTTTAGTATTTTGATTATATAGTTTATATTCTTTTTTTACATTTTTATCCCAATCAAAATCTCTAGCTGTTTTTATATCTGCTACTTCATCAGCTAATCTTTTATTTTCTGCCTCTTGTTCTTGTTTTAGTTTTTCATACTCAGCATACTGTTTATCGTATTCTGCTTTTAATTTTTTTCTTTTTTCATTTTCTGTTTCAATAACAGAATTTATATTTTGAGGATCTATTTGTTTAGTTATATACAATCGTTGATCAAACGTAGGTCCTTTACCAGTATACTTTTCGTAAATAGTATCTATAACTGCTTGTTGATCTGGTACAGATGAAGCATATTTTACTTTTTCAGCAATTTGCTCATCTGTTAAATCTGTAGCGTATTTTTTATACAATTCAGTATATAAATTTTCTCTACTCATTATTTAATTTTTATAATTTTCCTGTGTCAACCTTTGGATTAGCAGTTCCTTCTTGAACTGGTTTATAAGCTCTTTGTTGTTTATATAATTCGTTACCCATTAATCCTACAATCTCATCTACAGCATATTCACTATATAAATGCTTAAACAATGCTAATTGTCTTTCACTTAAACCATTGGGATCATTATAACTCCATGTTTTTAAATCTTCTTCTGTTGGCGCAAATCCTATAGCTTTTTCTACTTCTTCTACATTTATGTCACTTAAATCTTTTTTAGATAAAACCTTATTCCAAAGCGCAATAGCTTGACCTTGGTTTTGAGGTTCTGAGTAATAATTAAACTTTGTAAGAAGTTCAGTACCTATATGATCTTCTACTTTTTTTCTATCAATTTTATTATAAGACATATTTAATGCCATAGCTGAATCACCCTCACCTACAGTTCCTTCTTGTATTGTAACAAATTGATCAAAACCTTCATCATCTTGTAGTTTAAATTTCTGAATATCAAAAGTACCAGTTCCTTTTATTATATTACCTTTATCATCTTTTTCTGCACCAATTAATAATTCTGACGTTGTTATTATATCTTGCATTTCATTAGACATTTTAGGAGTTCTAACAAAAACACTACCCGGTGGACTACCTGATGTTTGTTGTTTAAGACCAGCACTGTTTATTTTAAAGTTATCTCCTTCAAATTTCATTTTATTAATAAGAGCATCAATATCATCACATCCTTTTTGTGTAGGCATTTTTTTACAATCAGCTTCAAGTTGTTTTCTAGCTTTGTCTTCATCAAATTTAAAAACCCAATTATAACTACCGTCATAAGTCATTTCACCATTTTCACCTTCAACTTGATTTTCTTCTATATCATATGAATAACCATATGCTGGGGTAAACTGTCCTTTGCCTCCCAACACATTGGCTGCTAATATAAAATTACCACCTTGATTTTCATCAAAGTTTTCATAATCATCATAATTTACGTGAGCATATATATCCTCAGCAAAATCTTTAATTACTTCTGGAGCTTTGTTTAATGTAGCTAATCTAGCATTTAACTCAGCACAATTACCTGTTTTATTACAAGGAGCGTCAGGACCAGTTGTTTGCATTGTTAAATCACCAACTATTGGTCCAGTACCAGTAAAAAAATTACCAATTGCACCTCGTGTAGTTTGATCACCATACGTGTTGCTTTGCGAACCTGCAGTTACATAAGCTTGATTAGCTCCGTTTCCAGCCTCAACTCTAGCCGCATTAACTTTTTGTTTTTCTTCTCGTATATCTTTTTCTTGATCTGCTATATCAGCACCAGCTTTTACACCAGCGTTTATCAAGTTTTGATAATATGAAGCGTGCGATTGATATGTATATTTAGGATTTCTATATGACATTTTTTATAATTTTATTTTAACTTGGTGGAGCATAAGCGTTTCTTCCAGCACTTCTCCATTCTGATCTACTAGGCGGTTCACCTGTGTTATTGCTATCGGCTTGCCAATCAGCCACATAATCAGCATAACTATTACCACCACCTAAATCTATATTAGATAAAGAACTAGTTATACCACCAATCATTCCTGTAAGAGCAGCTGTTCTATCAGCACCAGCTTGCGCCACTTGCATTCTAGCATTGTCTAACATAGCAGCTGTTCTGTCTATTTGCATTTGCTCTCTAGCTTCTCTTTGTTGATACATAAATTGCTCACCTGAAACCTCAGCTTGTTGTACTCTTTGAGCTTGACTCATTTGTATTCCTTCAATTCTTTGTTTTTCTTGAATTATTCTAGACTCTAAAGCTTGCTCACCTTGAGCTCTTAATTTTTCATTTTGAGCTTCTTGCTGTTCTATACTTGCTGCAACTTGTTTTTTGCTAGCAGCAGCTGCTTTTGCTAATGCTGTAGCTCCACCTGCTCCACCACCCGTTTGAGCTAAAGTATCTAATGTATTAGCCAGAGCTATATCAGTTTGTTCTATTTGCATTTCAGCAGCTTGAGTAGCCACTGATAAATTAGCATAAGGGTTGCTAAATTGATTAGAATAATCTGTAGCCATAGAAGAAAGATCTGTTATACCATCATAAGGATTTATAATAGGTTGTCTATTTGCTTCTAAAGTTGCTAATCTTGATTGAAGTCTAGCAGCTTCTCGTTTAGCTTGAGCCTCTGCTTGTTTAGCTCTACTTCCTCCCAGTATTCCACCGAGGACGCTGCTTGCTACTCCTAATGCTACTCCTAATGCCATAATTATTTATTTATATATTCACTGCTCGCGGCAAATAATGCTTTTGGTCCGCCAACATTTGTTGATTGATCTGTACTCATAGTTACAGTTGTATAATATCCTTTTATTCCCATAGTTTGATTACCCCATATTACTTCACCCGGCATTGGGTCTACCGTGTTATTAGGTATAACTGCATAATATTTATTTTGTTTTCTGTCAAATCCCGCTCTATACTCTATATTGTTTTCTGTATACAGTCCCTCGTTATAACTCCATATTTTATCATATGCAATACCTGAATTTGCTCCATCTAATTCTCTTACATCTCCAGTAGCTTCATCATCATAATTATAATATAAACCGGATAGTGTAGGAAACTCTGTTTCACCTGTTTGATCTGAAACTATATTTGTTACTTCCCATCCATTACTACCCTCATAATTTATAGTTTTAAATGTTTTTATAAAATTAGGTTGAGGGTTAAAAACAAACTGTATCACTGAAGGAGCTGTTGAACCATAGAATTCATTTCTTAATGCAGATGATTCATAGTGTTGATATAATTCACCACCTTTACATGAATAAAATTTACCAATAGAACTAAAAATTTGATCTGGTGAGTATGTAAAAAAGCTAGTCCAACCAGCGCTTCTTTCGTCCCATGTTAATGTTTTAAACGCTCCTTCTTTAAATCTACCTGATGGTTGTAAAGATAGTACATAGTTTTTATTATATATGTCATAACCACCTACAATAGCTCCAGAATTTTCCATTTCATTAAATTCATTTCTAAAGAAGTTAGTCATACCAGCTACAGATATTTCTTGTATACTAGTGCCTTGCATTTTTAAAACTGCATTTTGTTCTTTATCTACAAAATATTTTGTATAACCATAAGTAGCAAAAGATTCTGGATTATTTCCAATACCCCAATTTCCTGCAACCGGAGTTATTTGACCTATAACTTGTTTGCCTGTTGTGCTTAAACCTAAACCTTCAGCTGTAAATATAGCGTCTTTATCTATTAAAGCTACATTTACTTTTCTTTGTTGGAAAACTATTAAATTTGTATCCTCTGCGTATAGTCTTTGTATTGTTCCACCAACTGGATCAACTCCTCTTGTAATTTCTTCACCAACACTAAATTGATTAGTATTATTTACACCTGTCCTAGCATTAAATATACCTGAATAAATTAACGTGTTAGAAAGTAATTGTTGGTTTGGATTATCTTCTACTATATAAGCTTTAACTCCAAAGTCAACACTTGTATTATTAAAGCCACATCTTATTCTAGAAGCTTCTATACACCAATCATAAGTTGTATCACCTAATATAGGATTATACCATATACAAGTATCGCAAGCAACTTCACCTTGCTCATATGCGTATGGTATATTACCAGGCGCTACAACTCCAGCATCATCAACATCACCTCTTCCATAAAGTCTCTTTGCGTAGAAGGAGTTAAAATAGTTTACGTTTATACTTATTGCCATTTATATATATAGTTACTTGTTTTTTAATAAATTAAGGTATACACGGTGCCGCAGCTGATCCAACGTATGTGCCATCACTGTAAGTTATATACCAACCCCAATCAGGACCATTACTACCAGATGTTTTACATAATATTCTATATTCACCTATTTGATCAAATTTATATCTATAACCGTATTGATCACCTACTGAATCAAGAGGACTTGCAGGCACAGAAACAACGCTTTGTGTAGCCAACCATGTAGTATCTAAAGCTGGATCTGGTGCTTTAGTAACTGCAACACTATCAATGTTAGCCCATGCTGAACTAGAATTAGGTCTATATTGTATATTAAATTCTCCTATTAACGATCCTACAGATCCTATAGTATTAGTTACTTTTTGGAAATAAACTGTAAACTGAGCTGTACCTTGAAATAAATCTCCTCTTTGTTTTTCACCTGCAGGACATCCTGGTGGAGAAGCAAGTGTATCAAATTTATCTGCTAAATTCCAACAATAATAATTTAAACTACCACAACCACTTGGCGTAGAAGCGTTGTAGCCGTCGCATAAATAAGGAGTAAGACTTCCAGATTGATTTGTAAATGCAAATTCACCACATCTTGATCCAGAAAAAGCTGGATAAGGACTAGTACTTAAATATCTGTTAGGAAAAGTAGAAGGTATAAACACAGTTGCTGGTCCAGTAGCTATAGGTTTTGGAGCTGGTTGAGTTCCAAATGTAACAAGTATATCTACTTCAGTAAATAAAGAACCAGTACCTTGGTCTGCGTCTTCTAATTTTATTGTTATAGCATATTGAGTTTCTGCCACAACTTCAACTGTATTTCTTAATATTACAGATCCTTCTACTGGTCCAGTAATTAATTCAAAGTCTGAAACAGAGCCACCTAACACACTTTCAATGCTCCATATTAATTGTTTTTTGTTATTACTAGCATCATCAGAACCATTAAGACCATACAGAGTAATTATATCACTAGGCGTTACAGGTGGAGTATCTGGATAATCTGGTAAACTAGGTATAGTTACGCTTGAACCAGAAACATCATTAGTATATCCTGCATCATCATATATAGATGGTGTTATATTATCTAGAGTAAGAGTTAAAGCATCTGTAAGAGTATCAGTAAATGTTTCAGCACCACTTGTAGACTCTACCTCAAGTGATAAAACATATACATCATCTCCTGGATTTAATGATCTTTCTCTAAACCAATATTCTTTAGCAAGTTCAATTTGAGCTTGATTGGCACCTGGTAAATTAACTGTAAAATAATCACTAATATTTGCTATTGGTGATGATGGATCAGCTAACGTGTACATGCTTGAAATGCTTACAGCGGTTATTGTAGCTGTTGCACCACTTCCGTTTATAAAGTTAAAAGGTGAACCAACTGCGGTTCCAGAAGGCAAGTCTTCTTCAAATGATTGATTACTAACACTAGCAGCAATAACACCATTATAATTAGAAGCAATAGAGCTATTAAGAGTTTCTAGATCTCCACTTAATGTTGATTCCCAATATATATCTAATAAAGAAAAAACAGGTTTTGTTTCTACTATAGATAATATAGGTTGCATCGTTCTAATACCATCAGCATAATTAGTATCATGTGGTATTGCTGGAGGAGGAGAAAACTCTAAAGGTGCTCCACAAACAATAGCTCCAATAGGATTTTCAAAGTTATTAACTTGACCTATTTTCATTATAAAAGGATTTTGGTCAGAGCCATAAAAAGATTGTTTATCCGCCACGTCTCCATACGGTATGGATCCTGTAGGAACTCTTTTTACATTACCTAATATATCACCACCATCATCAATACATCCACCCGCTTCTTCTGTTGTACTACCATACTCACCTTTAAATCCTTTTGCAGCTCCACCTGATAATTCAGTACATGGTACATGACCTGTAGTTGTATAATTAGTTCCATTGTAAAAAGCATCCATTTGAAATGCTTCAAAAGGAATAGCTGCTAATTCTGTTTCTCTAGCAGTACCAATGTTTAACACGTTTTGCTGTATTTGACCTGGATAATACTGTAAATTTCTTACACCTGTATTTGTTTGCTCTGTAGCATTTGGATTATTAACTCTAGTAAATAATATTTCTTCACTATTAAACTCTCTGTCAGTAGGACCAACTTCGTTTAAACTTCTAGGTATTTTATTTACATTTTCACTAAGTAATGTAGCAAATGCTATTTTTCCTCTTTGAGTTTCTATAGGTTCTACACTTGGATTAGTACTAACAGGACCTACTTGTTGTCTAGAAACACCGTCCCAAACTTGATTTTGTATAGGTAAACCATTAACAAATCCTGGTAAAAATACATTATAATATTCTTGTTCTTGTTGTTTAACAACAACCTTATATGTATACCAACCTAAAGGATTAGCTTCACCTATTTCTGTTATTTCTAATGTAGCATCAGAAACAGTACCAGTTAAATCAACAGTATCTCCTACTTCATAACCATGACCAGCTGTCGCGATTATATATTTGTCTACTTCTCCAGGAGCACCAGTAATTTCGGTTACTCTTATAGTTAACCCTTCACCAGAACCACCAATAGCTTTATAAGTTTTATTAGCTATAAATCCTTCGCCAGGATCACTTAAGTTAGTTGCTTTTACCCAACCTTCTCTTCTGTATAAACCAGGTTTACCTTGAGAAGGATTATATTCTGTACCTATTTGTTCACTAATACTTAAGGTTAAGTTTCTTCCTATCCAGTCTATAACAGGAGCATCTATTGCGTCTCCTTCTGCTCGGTAAGGAACATATACTGTTGAGCCTTCAAACTCATTAGCTGAATCTAAAGATGATAATATTACGTCAGATTGTCTACCATAATAATCTGCTAATACAAAACCTACTTGATAAGTTCTATTTTGTTTAACATTAGAAAAAGGATATTCTGTAGAATAATCTGATGTTTGATAGTTTCTTTCTGTCCAATTAGCTGTATACTCAATTGATTCAGGCGGAGTCATACCTTGAACATAATTACCGTAAACAACCCTGTTAGATATAAGCTCTTGACTTAAAGCTTTAATAGGTACTTTATCATAAACTCTTACTGTTTGGTTTTCTGGTAAAGTTTTATAAGGTTTATTAGATGTATATTGATAATTATAAAACACTTTATCTATCAAGCCATTTATGTCGTCATCATAATTTACTATATTTAATTGAGAGTCTTGTATGTCAGAAACATTAATAGTATCTAAAACTTTTATTGATTCAGCATCAGATTCTTTATATAGTATATCTATTTCTTTTACTTTAAATTGAGATAATAAATTATTTGTTGCGCTGGATTTAGCTACAATACCATCAGTTTTAGGCAATGGAATATTTAAAGCTATACTATCAATATCATTTTCAAACCATTCTAATATAGTGCTTGTGTAAGCATCGTTTTCATCTTGATAATAATTGTTTCTAACACTTCCTGATTCAACAGGAGTGTTCATTTGACCTAATCCAAACTGCCCTTGTTGTTTAGGTATAAACATTATTTGACTAAAAGGCGCTATCAAAGAATATTCATTATTAATAAATCTAAACCTATAACTAAACCTTACAAATCTATCATCTAAATAATTAGTATCACCATCAAAACTAGAATCATAATTAGGATTTACACCAAAAGCTATTTGGTCTCCATTAGTAAAACCATGAGCTTGATCAAATTCAATATAAAATTGATTATCTGGTGGCGGCGCGCCTTGACCCACCACTCTAAACGCTGATTTTTTTATTCTTAAACTTGCTGGAGACGCAGCAGGGTTTGTTAAATTTTCAACTAAATCCCCATTTCTAGGAAAACCACCAAAAACCCAATCATCAAATCTAGCTTGAGTAGTTGGATCTGCTGGAGCAAAAGGTACGTTAGTGTTTCCACCCCATGTTTGTACAGAGTAATTAGAAACATATCTGTCTGATCTATTTTCCATAGATGTTCTACTAAAATCTATCAAAATACCAGCTGCTAATGCTCCTGGTAATATAGCTGGACTTACTTCAAACTCTGTATTACTTATAACCTTTGTAACTCTTACTGGTGGCAACACATTTTGAATAGGAAAATTAACAATTTCTGTTTTATCATTAGGCGTCACTATATCACCTACTTTAATATTGTCATTACCAACTGTTATTTCAATTAATGTATCACTTCCTGTGGCAACTGTAGTTACAGTTTGTCTTTCTAAAGGTATTATAGGATCAAAAGG
>TARA_R100000700_G_scaffold41283_2_pt1 | contig 10275 bp, 3 predicted proteins | sample TARA_R100000700 | Tara Oceans TARA_R100000700 (sample SAMEA2622810) | marine metagenome | biome: marine biome (ENVO:00000447); feature: marine epipelagic mixed layer (ENVO:xxxxxxxxx); material: "saline water (ENVO:00002010), including plankton (ENVO:xxxxxxxx)" | depth 120 m | reverse complement strand
GGATATGGCAGGACGATGCCCGCCGCAATCGCCTGGTTCGACTCTACAACGATACCTTCAACACCGACCGCGTGCGGGAGTATGACGGTTCGCACCTGACATTCCCGGGCAAGGTGGGCGACGACATTGTTAAGTTGCGGCCGCACCAGGCCAACGCCGCCTGGCGGATTGTTCAGAGCGGTACCACGTTGCTGGATCACGTAGTTGGCGCCGGCAAAACCTTCACCATGATCGCCGGCGCCATGGAGCTACGCCGGACAGGCCGCGCCAAAAAGCCCATGTTCGTGGTACCCAATCACCTGGTGGGCCAGTGGGCCGAGGACTTCACCAAGCTGTACCCGAACGCCAACATTCTGGCCGCCACCAAAAAAGACTTTGAGAAGGGCAACCGCAAGCGCCTGTTCGCCAGGATTGCCACCGGAGATTGGGACGCCGTGATTGTGGCGCATTCCTCGTTTGGCAAGGTCGAAATGGATGCCGAGTTCCAAGAACGGTTTATCAACCAGCAGATCCGGGATATCGACACCGCCATTTCCACTATCCGCGACCAGGAAGGCAAGGGCGCCCGTTCCATCAAGCAGATCGAGAAGCAGAAAGAGCGCCTTCAGGAACGGCTGAAGCGCCTGTTCGATGCCGAGAACAAGGACGACAACCTGACCTTTGGCGAATTGGGTGTGGATGCCCTGTTCCTGGATGAAGCCCATGAGTTCAAGAACCTTGGCTTTGCCACCAGCATGACCCGCGTGGCCGGCCTGGGTAACCCGCAGGGCAGCCAGAAGGCCGCCGATATGTTTATGAAGGTGCAATCCATCCTGGAGCGCACTGGCGGCAACAACGTGGTTTTCGCCACCGGCACGCCAATCAGCAACACCATGGCAGAAATGTACACCATGCAGCGGTTCCTGGATTACCAGACCCTGCAGGACCAGGGCATTGCACACTTCGATGCCTGGGCACGCATGTACGGGGAAGTGGTCACCGATTGGGAGCTGTCACCAACGGGCAGCTACAAGTTGAACAGCCGTTTCAGCAAGTTCGTAAACCTGCCCGAGCTGATGCAGCGGTACCTGACCTTTGGTGACGTGGTAAACCGCGACGATATCAACAAACAGCTGGCGGCACAGGGCAAGCGCCTGCCGGTACCGAAAATCAAGGGCGGCAAACCCAACAACATTGTTGTGGAGCGCAGCGAGGACCAGGCCGATTACATTGGCGTGCCCGTGCAGGATGAGCGGGGCAACGAGGTTTATCCCAAGGGCTCACTGGTATGGCGTGCTGAACACCTGCCGAAGAAGCCAGAGAAGGGCGCCGATAACATGCTCAAGATTATGAGCGATGCCCGGAAGGCCGCCCTGGATATGCGCCTGATCGACCCGGCACTGTACGTCGACAACCCGGACAGCAAGATCAACGAGGCCGCCAGCCGGATTAAAACCCTGTATGACCAGTGGAGCGACGACAAGGGTGCGCAGCTGGTATTCATCGACCTGAGTACGCCCAAGGGCGCCAAGGCGCAGGAAGCCAACCGCATCCGCGATCTGATCCAGCGTGCCGAGGATGGCGACGAGGCCGCCAGCGAACAGCTGGACCGCATGAGCCCGGACGAGCTGGAAGCCCTGGACGGTGATTTCAGCGTGTACGACGACTTGCGCCAAAAGCTGATTAACCTGGGCATTCCGGAATCGGAAGTGGCTTATATCCACGATGCCAACACCGAGCTGCAGAAGGCTGAGTTGTTCGCCAAGGTGCGCACAGGCCGTGTTCGCGTGCTGATGGGATCCACTGCCAAGATGGGCGCCGGAATGAACGTGCAGACCCGCCTGGTGGGGCTCCACCACATGGATGCACCGTGGAGGCCGTCAGACCTGGAACAGCGGGAAGGCCGGATCATCCGCCAGGGTAACGAGCTGTACGAGCGTGACCCGGATGGCTTTGAAATTGAGATCAACCGCTATGCCACCAAGCAGACACTGGACAGCCGCATGTGGCAGACCATTGAAACCAAGGCCCGGTTTATCGAGCAGGTGCGTAAGGGCAACACCAAACAGCGCGAGATCGAGGACTTGGGAGCGGAATCAGCCAACGCCGCCGAGATGAAAGCCGCATCCAGTGGCAACCCGATGATCCTGGAAGAAATGGACCTTCGCCAGAAACTGAGGAAGCTGGAGCAGGCCGAGGAAGAACACGACCGCGAACAGTTCCGGATCCGTGACGCTATCCGCCGTGAGAAATCCATTGTTGAGCGGGGCAAGGATCGCTTGCTGAAGTACGCGCAGGACGTGAAGAAGGCCAAGGCCGCGCCCAAAGACTTCAGTATCACCGTGAATGGCCAGACGTTCGACAAGCACAAGGACGCCGGCCAGGAGATCCTGGCGGAAGCCGCGAAAATGTCAGACGCCGGTACCGAATCCAAGGCCATTGGCAGCTATGCCGGATTTAACATGACCCTGGATAACGTCACCGGCACACGGTTTGTGCTGACCCTGGATGGCGCCATGGAACACCAAGTGGATATCAAGGATATCGGCAGTGCTGACGCCACCGGCCTGGCGCGTAGGGTGGCCAACACCATTTCAGCCATCGACGCCGAGGCCAAACAGCAGGCCGCCAGGGTGAAGCAAGCCGAAAGGGATCTGCCGAAACTGGAAGAACAGGTGCAGGAGTGGGACCAGGCCGACGAGCTGGCGAAAGTGAAAAGCCGTCACCAGTTGGTGATTGCCGAGCTGCAGCCCAAGAAAGACCAGGGAGCCGCCGAGCAGGACGCCACCAGCGCCATGATGAGCGATATGGGGGCCGATGTACCTATGCCTCAGTGGCAGCCACCGTACAGCATGACAGGCGTGCCACGGCGCCCGGACAATGGCAGGTTTACCCTGGGTGAGCGCACCGTAACCCTGAAGCCGGAGGAAAAACCGACCCGTCGTGAAGGCATCCGGTTCATGCTGCAGGATCTGATCGGCAAGCGTATCTACTTCGGCAAGGTCCGGGGCAAGTCAAAGCTGGGCTTCTACCGCAGCAACAACAGCGAAGTGCGGGTGAAGAACTACGACGATGTAGAGGTGATGGCGCACGAAATGGCGCACTACCTGGATATGCACTACCGCTACAACAAGCGGTTTACCCGGGAGTACAAGGACAGCAAATACCGCAAGGAAGTGGAGGCGTTGAGCTACACCAGCAAGAAGAACCTGAAGGCGAAGGAAGGTTTTGCCGAGTTCGTGCGCCTGTGGCTGACCAATTACAGCGAGGCCAAGGCCAGGGCGCCACTGTTCACGCAGCGGTTTGAACAGGTGATGAAGGGTGATGCCGTTCTGGATCGCAAGATGAAGCGCCTGCAGGACGAAATGCACCGCTGGTACCTGCAGGGGCCACGGGCACAGTTGCGGGCGAAGTCTGGCCGTGAGCTGACCGCCAGCCAGCAGATCCTAGAATACCAAAACAGCTATCCACTGGAGCGGTACCGCCAGCAAGTAATAGACAAGATCCATGCCGCCAAGGTGGTAGAGCGGACCCTGAAGGGCGAAGTTGGCGAGGCCACCGTGAGCCCTTATAAGCAGTTTCAGATGGTGAACGGGGCTGAATCCGTGCATGAGGCCGTGATTCAGGACGGCACGCCGCGCCTGACCGATGATGGCTACTTCGAGTTCAGCGGCAAGGGGTTAGAGGAAGTGTTCAAGCCGGCCACCAAACACGGGTGGCGCCGGTTCGATGATCTGATGGAATATTTCAAGGCCCGCCGTGGCCAGGAGCTGAAGAAGCAGGGCCGGGAAAACCTGTTCACAGACCAGGAGATCGACGCCGGCCTTGCCCTGGGGCAGAAGCATCCTGAATTCCCGCAGATCTTTTCCGAGTTCCAAAAGTTCAATGACCGGATGCTGGATTTCTACGTGCAGATGGGGCTGATTGACGAGAGCCAGCGCAAAGCCTTCAAGAAGATGAACCAGAACTATGTGCCGTTTCACCGGGTGATTGAGCGCATCGAGGACGGCCACGAAATGGGTGTGAGCGAAATCGGAAAGCGCCTTACTGGTGGCACACAGAATACCCGGGACATTGCCGAAAACATTGTGGAAGGGCTGCAGGCCAATATCCGGGCCGCCATCATTGCCCGCGCTAAGGGTACGCTCTACAACGACATTATGAGCAGCCAGGACGGCGCCCTGTTTGCCGCGAAGATCGCACCGGACAGCAAGAAGGTGCAGGTTGAGCAGGCACAGATGGCCGCCAAGATGGCAGAGGCCATGGCGGAAATGGGGCTGACCGTGAGCAAGGACGGCATGATTATGGCCGGAGATCCGGACGCACAGGTGACGGACGTGGAGGATATCGCCGCCGCCCTGGAAGCCAACCCGGCATTGCTGAGTTTCTGGACCTTTGGCCACAAACCGCAGACCACGGAAACCTACGTGGACAGCGCCGTGGTGAATGGCAAGCGGGTGTACTTTGAAGTGCATGAGCCGTTGCTGGTGGATATGTTGACCGGCCTGAGCGGCCTTCGCAGTGGTGCCGTGATGAATGCCCTGTACCGGGTGAAGAACCTGCAGACCCGGACGGTTACTAGCATGTTCCAGTTCCTGGGGCCGAACGCCGTCAGGGATACCGTCAGTTCCGCCATTATGAGCCGCAACCGGTTCATTCCGGTCTACAGCACGCTCAAGGGCATGGGGCACTTCATGTTCAATACCAAGATCTACAAGGACTTCCGGCTGCAGGGTGGCGGTTACGGTACCAGGATCGAGGCCCGGACACAGGAAACCCGCGACCGGCGCCGGCTGGACCTGCCGAGCGAATCCGGCTGGGATGCGGCCGCAAAGTTCCTGGCCGGCTGGGACCGCTTCACCAGCGCTTTCGAGTACGGTTCGCGCATTGGCGATTATGAGTTGGGTGTGAAGAAAGGCACGTCACCGATGGAGGCCGCCTGGGAGGCCAGGGAGATCGCTACCGACTTTAGTAAGATGGGCCGCAATGAGCTGTGGGCCAAGTTCCTGCGCACCGTGCCGTTTATGAACGCCGGCATTCAGGGGCTGGACAAGGCCGCCCGGGAATTGTCCGAGATCCGCGGGGAAATGAAAGGCACCAACCTGGCACGCATTACTGACAAGAAGGCCGTGTTCCTGATGAAAGGCAGCGTGCTGACCATGATGAGTGTGATCTTGTGGTTGCTGAACCAGGATGATGAGCGTTACCAGCAGCTGACGCCAGACCAGAAAGCCCGATTCTGGTGGATCTTCATTCCCGGCGCCGATACGCCGTTCAAGATCCCTCGCCCGTATGACCTGGGCCATATCTTTGCCACGTTGCCGGAAGTAGGCCTGGACTATGTGAAGAACAGGGACGGCAAAGAAGCATCCGAACACCTGGCGTGGGCCCTGGTTAACACTATCGGTATCGGGGATTATCCCGGCATCCTTCAGCCCTGGATCGAGATTCAGCGCAATGAGAAGTTCACCGGGGCGCCCGTGGTACCGCACTACATGATGGATATCCCGGCCGAATACCAGTACACCGACCGCACGCCCATTATGTACCGCAAGCTGGGTGAAACCCTGGGGGTGTCACCGCTGGTGGCCGAACACTACAGCAAGGGCTTTCTACGCTACGTGGAGATGATTATTGCCGATGCGTCAGAAGCCGTCCTGTGGAAACAAGACGATTGGGGGCCGCGCCCGTTCAACCGGGGCACGCCAATTGACTACATGACGCACCAGTTTGTTGGCCAGAAGGTGCCATACCGGACAAAATGGACAGAAGGCTATTGGGATCTGAAGGTAAAGGCAGCCGCCGCACAGCAGACGTTCAACATGCTGCAGCGTGAAGCCATCCGAGATCCGTCCAAGGCGCCGGAATTTGCCAGCGACAAGGTGAACCAGATTCTGATTGGTCTGAATGGCGCGTTTAACCAGATCGACAGTGCTTTCGAGGATCAGCAGGAAATCATTGCCTCGTACAAGTACAACGAGAACATGACTGCCGAGCAGAAAGAAGAAGCCATTGAGAGTTACTACGAACAGAAGAACCGGGCTCTCGAGAAGTTCTACCGCCAGGCCAAGGATGCCCTGGAGCAAGTACATGACGAAATGCCGTAGGCTATAATCAGCGAAACAACCAGGAGAGACACCATGGCAGTATCAATCATTGGTCCCAAGTTTTACGCATGGGACAGCGACACCGGCAAGCCGCTGGCCTTCGGCAAGGTCTATACCTACCAGGCAGGCACCAACACACCAAAAGCGACATTCACTACTGAGGGTGGCGAAACTGAAAACGCCAACCCGGTAATCCTGAATGGCGCCGGTTACGCTGATATCTACCTGAACGGCAGCTACAAGATCGTGGTAAAGGATGCCGACGATGTAGAAGTGTGGACCAGTGACCCGGTTAGTGATCCGAGCCAGCTGCAGCAAGAATGGGTGCGGCAGCGCAATATAACACAAGTGAACACCACCACATTCACCGTGGATGGCGAACTGACTGATGAGTACGTGAAAGGCGTGGCTGTTCGGGTGAAGCAGGATTCTGGTTTTGTCACAGGGACCGTGGCCAGCGCAACTTACGCAGACGGAAAAACTACGGTAACTCTGGACTTCCCTGGCACCGAAACCATTACCACCAGCGCGGTTTATGCAGAGCGGGCTCTGGTGTCGTTTCAGTCGCTGCCAAAAAATCTTGGCAATCGCACAATCTACGTTGGGAGTGTGGCGGAGCTTGAGGCTTTGTCTTTGCCGGTAGGTACAAATGTTAGACTAACCGACCCTATAAGGTTTGGTGAGGGTACAATCAAATCGGGAACTGCGCCCGATGATCCTCTCAAGGGTAGATATATTACTTTAGCAAACGGTAATTACTGGGATCGAGACGCCCGAGATGGCGAAATTTCACCTTCATGGTACGGCGTTGAACCTTCACTGGCTGACACTACGTTTTTCTTTGATGGTCAGGCTGCGCTGTTTGGAGGAAAAAATTTAACGATAGATTCCGGCTCATACAATATAGACAAGGCGTTTGCCTTAATTTCTGGAAACCATAAAATAGTAGGGCTTGGAGATGTTGAATTTGTAAAAAGCATTGACGGAGCAGGTGCTTATTTTTCTTGGAAAGAACAAGGGGTTTACGAAAATATCACCGTGCGCTCCACATTGCCTGATGTTCCGCAGATAAGAACTGTTGTTAAAAATAACGCAATCCTTAGAAACTGCAATGTATTCGACAACAAACATAATGATGGCAGCCCGGAGATCGCGGACGCTTGGGGGTTCTACTTTAAAGACTGTTCAGGCGCTACGCTATACGACTGCGGGGCAAGCGGAAATACCCAGTCGGATTTCACAATTGTTGATAACGTCCATAACGTACTGATTATTAACGGCACCGACGGTGGGCACGGTCAGGGATGCAAATTAAATATTGAACCCAACAGTCAGGCAGCCGGGGGCGTTGATAGCCTTTTAATTTCAGGGGGCAAGTATACATTAGTTACGGTTATTGAGCCCTTTAAGGTCGGTATTGCAATAAACGGCGTGAAGTTCGATAGCTGTGAAATCGACGAATTCGTTTACCAAGGGGGGTCGGTGCGGGTCTCAAATTGTGTTATCGGCAATCTCCAGGGGCTTGTGGGTTCTACTTCCAGCGATACCGGACGGGCGGGGCAATTAACTTCTGACAGTATAATGGTCGGGCCTAACCTTATAGAGGACCCCGCTTTTGCAGATATATCCAGAGACGACACTCGGAGCTACTGGACGGTAGTAACGTCTAACCTGCCGCCGACCGACAGGTACTCCCGTATTGAAGGGGTGTCTGGTGTGTTCACGCGGCTAAACCCGCTTGAGCAGTCCGGGACTTACCGGATTGGCTTGCGCGAAAAGATACCGACTTCGGCTGGTGCTAAGTTTGCTATTACCGCTAAAACTCGAAAAAAGCAAAACGAACTCATTCCGAGTATTGTTAGTGTAGATTTTTTCGATGCTACCGACACGCTGATCGTAACTAAGGATCTATGGTTTAATAAGTCGGATGTTTTGGGAATCACCGACATAACAACCGAAACCGCAATTTTCGAGTGCCCTGCCGGGACCGCATCCCTCCGCGTGGGTCTTGGACGTAGTGGCACCAGCACAAGTTACGTTGATGTATTCGGGATCGGCCTATTTCAACTGGACGGGATCGGCGTAGAAGGCGCTCCGTTGGATGATCGGATAGCCGAAGTCGAGAGCGCCGGTAGGTCGGTTCGCCGTCAAGATCATTTCCCTGAAAATGTTGCAGGCTATTACTATCCAGAGTCTTTTCTTGGCGAGCGAATCATAAACAGCGCCCCGGCAGCTGGGGCGGCTTCTGAATGGCGGTGTGTGAGCGCTGGGCGACCCGGTACGTGGAAGGCTTTGACGCTGGATGCGTAGCAATCAATTAAGCTCTAATCCGCGCCGCGCGCGCGCAGGGGTTGAGATGAGCACGATCACCCTGACAAGGTTTGCGTATGCACCGGATGGGAGGCGATATGAGCATACACCCCGGACAACTAAGAGAGTACGTGATCAGGCCGGTTTTGCGCCGGCTTGGCCTGTACTCCGAGCGAAAAGGTGTTTTAGATGAGATACTTTAGCCCTAAAGAATTCGCCTGCCCCCATTGCGGGGAGGGCGCTGACAAGATGGATGCGCATTAGCTCGCTAACCCATGGCCAGCAGCTGGTTAATCGTATTTTCCAGTTGCTGCTCATCCTCAAACACACGGGAAAGGATAAGCCGCCAGCAGACGTTGAAGGCCGCCTTGTAGAAATCGTTGAATTCGTCTTGGTCCATGGCATTGAAGTTTATGGACCGGGGCTTTTTCGTCACACCGTTGGGTGTCATAACGTAATCGAAGTATCCAGCCTCAACCTTGATCCATTCGTGAAGCGCCTCACGGGACTTGTGAGGGCTATCTATCCGTAACCCGCGTGAATGCCTTAGTTCATCGAGAAACGCAGAGCAGGCCCTGCGAACGGCGCCAGAATTGCCACCCTGTCTGTCCAGCCAATCCGCAAACCGTTTGAGCGTGCCCGTTTCGCTGGCGGATACCAGGCCGCCTGTGGGCTCCCAATAGTCCATGGTGATTTCAATAAGCCCGCCCCAATACAGCCTGTGGTGCTGCAGGGATCGGGCTTTGATTTGTGTCACAGTGACCCGGACAGCCTGGCCGGTTTTGAATTTTCCCATGTGTTCCTGGTCTGCCGCTGACGCCGGCCGCAAAGATCCGTCCTGGCCTTTCACCAGCATGACCTCAATCGGCACCCTTCAATTCCCCCATGAGCTTTGCCAGTGTTTCCCTGCCTTTCTTGCGACTGGACTCAGTGACAACGCCTGTTGGATTGCCGTGCTCAATCATTGTTGGCTGTTGATAGAAATCATGCCCGTGCATCCAGTGGTCAATCATTTCGTCATAAGCCCGGGCCATGGCCTTGGCCGCCTTGTCGGAATCTTTGGTTTTTATTTCATACCAGTCAATGAAACGGCTCATAGTATACATGGCAGGGCTCAAACTGGATCGGCGCCGGCTATGATCGCCTTTACGCAGAAGCGCCATCATCTGGCTTATGGCGTTATCCTTTCCTGGGATACCGTTTCGCTCTTTGGCTGCTTCCAAGCACCAGGACACAAACTGGCCAGCGCTCGGAGGGCGAACCCAACCACAAGCCCTGGCCTGCTCTAGTCCTTCCTGAATCATCTTAATGTCACTGACGCCCGCTTTCACAAGTTGCTTTGCCCACTGCCGCTTGGCTGCTTTCACTTCGCCGTCTGACTGCCATATTTCACGCCATTTTGGGAATATCTCCTGCAGTCTCTGAAACAGGCGATTGATAACCTTGGTGTCCATTTCCTCAAAGGTTTTCGAGGTCGCCTGAGTTGGGGTCGAATCCTTCTGCCCAACTGGTGTCGTCTGGGTCCGTTGTAAATGTTGGGATACCTTGCCTACCGTTTCGTTGATGTTTTTCATTTTGTAACCACTCCGCTTTAAATCCGCGCCAGCCCCTGGTGGCTGCTTCTGCCAAACATTCATCGACCGATATTCCCATTGCCGCCGCTTTGCGCAATTCTTTTCCGATTTGGTTCATGGCTGTCTGGCTATGCGTTGCTTTGGCCTTACGCCGTGCTGCAAGCCAATCGTTGAACACCTGCTCCGATGGATTATCTGGCCATGACGAATAATCAATCGCGGCAGCGGGTGTATTTGTTTTCTTTTCATTCTTTTCATTCTTATCATTCTTGTTTGTGTATCGTTTGTTGTCCTTCTGTTGTCCT
>TARA_R100000700_G_scaffold399_1_pt1 | contig 10304 bp, 5 predicted proteins | sample TARA_R100000700 | Tara Oceans TARA_R100000700 (sample SAMEA2622810) | marine metagenome | biome: marine biome (ENVO:00000447); feature: marine epipelagic mixed layer (ENVO:xxxxxxxxx); material: "saline water (ENVO:00002010), including plankton (ENVO:xxxxxxxx)" | depth 120 m | reverse complement strand
CCCGCCTGTTTGAGATAGGTTGTACCCTTCTTCTGCCGTCCGCTTGACCCTGGGCTCTCCTGTTAGGAATTCGTGGGCAGCGTCATCTACTAAAGCTAAGCTCTCTTTAAGGTGAGCAATTTCTTTTAGCCGGGCTCTGTTGGCCCATTCCATACGGGCTTGATTGGTAGGATCAGGAAGGCGAACAGCCCCCGGAACTGAATCGGATACTTCAAGTCGCCTGGCTGGGGCTGTTCCAGGTTGCGGGGGAGCCCCGGCTTCTACTGATGCAACGCCCGGCCTTTCCCGGATGTCAACACCGTAAACTCTAGGCTGCCTTACGCTTGGGTCAACACCAGATGGTTGAGCATCATCAACCGTGCGCCATTGTGATGGTGGGGCATCAGCAGCCTCTACGACATCGAACAAAGGCTGGCGAGCAGCCGCAGCCTCATCAAGAGTTTCTCTAGCAAAAGTGCCAAACTTTGCGTCGGCTGCCTCAAGCCCATCAATCCTGTTTTGGATTTCCGCCTTGATCTGGCGGGCCTCCTCGAGAACTAGGTTTCGAGTAATAACTTGATTATCGAGTACCTGGGCGGCTTCGCTTACAACCCGAATAGTGCTGCCATCAGGTAGCTCCATCGTATATCTTGTTGTGTCGAATACAGGCTCTTGGCGAGTGGCTGGTTTCTCTGGGGCCTTTAACGGTCTTGGCGCTTCAGGTACAGGGTCGAGAACATTTCTTCGGTATTGAGAATTGAAAGCACTCTTTACTGTTTCTTGTGCTGATTTAGCAAGCGCCTCTATTTCTGGGGCTTTGTCCGACCTGGTTTTAATTTCATTCTGACGAATATATTGCTGATTAAGTCTTCTTGTTTTAACCGGAAGCTTACTTAAAAAATCCAGGAAACCTTCAGGGTTTGTCTTGTGTAGGTTTTTACCTATGGCCTCCATTAATAAAAGCCTGGAATCGTCAGTTAAGGCCCTTACTCTTCTAGCTACTTTAGTTGGGCTACTTAAAGATGGGTACTTAACTTCGGGAGCAATAAATGCCTCCACCCCTTTAGGGGGTGGAGGCGTTATTACTTCCGGAGTAGGAGCTGCTGACCTGGTAGGGAGGTTAGCATTTGGAGGAAGTATTACTTCAGCAGCAGGAAGCCCAGCAATACTATCCGAACCCAGTACACCCTCACCCCTTTGAACCCGCTCGAGATAACGAGGCGAATCAAGCACGGATATACCACCCGGAGCTTGAGTGCCATATTGATTGATCTCGTCTAACCCTAAGACAAATGCCGCCGCTGTAGATCGAGCATCAGCAGAAGCCTGAGCCATAGTAGATTCAGCTTGTCCTACTTGCTCTGCTAACTCAGCATCGGTCTGAGCTTTGTCAGCCCTTCGGCTTACTTGCGATCTTACGCTGTCTAGAAGAGTGCCATACTTTGCAGAATTTAAAAGAGCACCATGGAACGATCCGACTATTGGATGGATAAGGCCAAGCTCAGGAGCGCCGCTCCACATCCAATACAGAGAACCCTTAGCTCCAGACTTTACTAGGTCAGCAACCTTTCTCGTCCGAAGAGCGCCTGCTACTTCTTCGGAATATTGAGCAGTTTTCTTTCCGCCTTCTTTGATAACAGCCGAAGCGTCGCGAACCTTAAGACCTATTCCTGTTCCAGGGATTTCTAGTGGTATATCACCTATAGCTTTAGCAGCTTGACCTACAACAGATCCTGCAACCGCTGCTTTAGCCGCCTCAGCTTTGCTCATAAACGCGTCAAAAGAAGGATCTAGTTCCCTTCTTCTTTCAATAGCTCGACCGAGCCTTGTGCCTTTACCTGCGCTTAGGGCGCGAACTAAACCGGGGCCAACAACAGCAGCTAAGATTGCAGGTTTTCTTGCTAGTTGAGGAAGAGCAATTCCCATAACCTTGTTATTGGCATCAGGCTGTAAGCCCGCTACTGCTGTCCCCGCTAAACCACCGGTAAGCATTTTACCTGCTTTCCAGCGTGTCTCCCAAGGAGTCATCCCTACTTGGTCATCGTCCAGACCAACGATTTGAGAAAGAAACTGAATTGTTCCTGCGCCCATAGCAAGGAAATCTTCTTCCCATCCCTGCATTAGGCTTGCATCTTTTTTGACTAGAGCTTCAACTTCATCTGTAAAGATTTTGTGAGCTTCAATAAATGCACCGTAAAGAGGGAAGTCCAGCTTACGACGAAACTCATACTGATTATTGTATGTTGTTTCGATGTCGTCATAGTGGCTACTTCCCTTTAGCTCTTCCCAGAATCTAGGGTTGGCTTTGTAAAGAGGGCTGTTTTCAAAACCTTCGTTTACTGTGTGGCCAAGGAAGTCACTAATTGTTCCGCCTTGACGGTTTCTAGATGTTGGGAAGTTTTGATCCTTAAGAACCTTAGGCTGGTCAACTGTTACGTTGTCTAAGAAGTCACGATCTTCTTGGTCTAGTTTTCTTGCAGCTTCCTCGCCGTAACTAGCCGCCCAATCACTTAAGAATCTTTGGCGGGCTTTGTTTTGGTTGAGCATTTCTTTATTGCTCTCAGCAAACCAAGCACTATCGCCTGGACTACCAAAAGCATAGTCAACCATTTCTGCTACACCCTCGGCTGCACCAAGGGGAATTGCTACATTGCTTAAAACCTTACGGCCCCAACCATAATCCTCACCCTTTTCTTTCATGAGGATTTGTTCGCGCTGTCTTGATTTTTTTAACTCATAAAGCCTGTCACTTAAATCGGGAGATGGTGCTTCCCTTCTCTCGTTACTGCGAGCAGTAGCTACGCTTTCAGCGCCGCGCTTTTCTAAGTCACTAGCCATGCGTCAGCTTCCTTCTTTCGGGGCTTTAGGTCCTGGTTTATCAGCGACACCTTTAACTTTTTTAGCTTTGTCTTTCGCAGCAAGGGCTTTGATCTTTTTGTAGTTCTTCATGATCTTTGTAACGTAGTTGTAAGTCTCACCGTCACGGGTTTTTATCTTCCACCTTAGCCTGCCCTTTGAATCTTTTAATTGTTTTCCGTCTTTTCCTTTTAGAGGAATCTTATTTCCTTTTGCGTCCTTTTGAAAAATCTTATTTCCTTTTGCGTCCTTTAAAGGAACCGATCGTTTTGGATTCATCAAGCCACTAAAAAACGTACCGTCTTTTCTTTTCTTAGAGTTAATTTCAAACCCTTCATTTCTAAACGCACTAAGTCCGGCATTGTAAACAGCCATGATCTTTTCGTTTTCTTTGGGGTCGTTCTTTTTAATTTCCTTAAACTTAATAAGCCGCTTACGAAGAAGAGCTAAAAACTTAGCTCCCGATTCAGCCGCTACCGACTCATCAAAAAGGGTCTTAAAGTCTTCAGGTTTGCCACCAATATCAAGCCACGCTGAAGGTGTCATCTGAGTTAGGCCGATAGCATATTGATCTGATACAGCCTTGTCATGGTACTTACTTTCCTGGTCAGCAAGGGCAACATACAAGTCAGGATCAATCTTGTATTTTTTAGCAGCAGACCGAAGAAGCTCAATCCTTCTTGCTTTGTCTTTTGCGGGTACAGCAGGAAGCCTTTTCTTTTTGTTTTCAGAGCCAACCGCCATTGCCTTATAGGTTGGGAACTCGTGGGTTACTGTTTTGTCACCGATCTTTTGCTTAATTTTTTGCGTGCCGACTGGCTTGGGATAAGTAGACTTGGGCTTAGCCGGAGGGCCTTGGAATGTTCCTTTTGCTTTTTGCGCAGCAGCCAGCATTCGCGCTCTGGTCTTAGCTCTAGTCGGCTCTGTCCTGCTAAACCACCTTTGATAATCACTACCCCAAGCCTTTCGTCTTTCATCATGAACCATGCCTGGGCCTTTTATCTTACCAAAGTAATCAGACCCAGGAAGCGTACTGTAACCAGGAAACGCAAGCTCAATATTTTCTTCAGAAATCCCAGCTTGCCTCATAGCTACAGATGCTTTTAAGGATGGGTCATTTTCTCCTTCTGGCGGATGAAAATAATCTTCTGCTGGGATCAAGCGCGGAGATAACTTGCCACCACGTCTTAATCTTGGATCTGGTAATTTTGGCTCAAGGTCTTTGTCTTGAATTCTTTTTTGCTTTGCTAGTGTACCCGGAGCAAGAAACGGTTCATCTACTACAGTGGCACCTTGAGTAAATTTATCGTCCCTAGGTCTAGACTGAGTAAGTCCACCTGCTGAGGCTGCCCTGCTCCAAGCATCTTGCTGACTGCTTTCTGTTGCAGTTGTCGTAGCATTAGGCCGAAGCGACATAGGCTGCATGGTATCTCTATTAACTGGAGTGCTGTACTGCTCAGCACTATCTTCTGTTGCGGCCCCAGAGACAGGAACCTCACCACCTCTTTTGCGGATTTCTGCATCAAGACTAATCTGCTCGTTTTTCTCTTCGCTTGATAGCTTAGCTACTTTTTCTTTTCTGTTGAGTTCATCTAGCCGCTCTCGCATCTCCCCTACTTCATCAGATGACTTCTTATCTGCTGCAACTTGGGCCTGCGCGGCTCGTCTTCCTGATTGGCCTAGGTAAACAGGGAGGTTCCCACTAGCTTGGGCAATGGGTCCACTAAGCTCATTAATATCAAGCTCCAAACCAGGAAGCCTTGGATCATTCGGGTTGCGAGCGGCAATGGTGCGATACTGATCAACAAGCCGAGAATATTTCCCAACATCTGCTGCTGCTTGATCGAGATGGGGATTGCTTAGCATACCAAGCAAAGCCGTTGCTCTGGCGTTTAAGCCCTGGCGAATAGCTTTAGCTACACTTGGTTTGTTTTCTGCGACAGCAGCCCTAAGAGCTTCGCTTTCTTCTGCTGTTGGTTTAACTGCTACACTAATAACTGTTTTATCTCCGGAATCATCACGATATAGAGTTAGCAATCCATTAGATGACTCAACAAGAGCAGCAGCTTGATCCGCTGTTAGGTCACGGGGATTAAACCCAGCTTTTAAAAGCTCGTTAGTTGCAACAGCATCTCTTAGATATACTGCTGCATTCAAATCATTAATAATTGGCTCGTTGGTTTTATGGCGAGCGCGCCAATCAGCAAGCTGCGTCTGTCCTAGCTTGGGAGCAGCAGCCGCTTTTGGTAACGGACTAGCAGAAGCAAGGCGTTTGTAGTCTTCGCTTATAAGCCGTGACGGATCACGAGTAGGATCACCAAGAAGACGCCCGCTGCCAGGACGATCCCATGCACGACGCATCTGTTCATAGCCTGCTGCACGATCGTCCACACCCGAAAGAACTCTTGTAAGAATTTTTCCTTGCTCATCGAGCATAGGTTTACCATCTCGCCCAATAACAGGAACGCGCCTGTCTCGAGCCCCTGCCACTCGGCGCTGACCGGACCCATACGACTCCTGATCCAAGATGGCTCTTTCTTGCTCATTGAGCGTAAGGTATTGCGTACCCCACATTCCAGTGTCTTTACCAAGTCGCGGTTTACCATCTGGTCCAACTTCTTTGCGCGCTCTTGCTAAGGCAGCACGCCCTCTAGAAAATCGAGAAACGGCATCAGCAACCGTTCCGCCTACACGGTCAATAACATCTACGCCAACCTTCAGTCCTTCAGGCGTAGCAAAGCGTTCGCCGACACGCTGGCTTTGCGTTGGTTTAAATTCGGCGGCTTCAAAGTTGGCCTTAAATACTGATGGAGGTAGAATTCTTGCCATGATTAATCCCACATACTTTCAATGCGATCTTTTCCTTCGCCTCTAAGATAGTAGTCTTCTAACTGTTTAGCAGCCCTAGGACTCTTAACTCTGATGCGGGCAATCATAGCGCGAATTTTACGATAGGCTGCCGCTTCATCATCATCCCAAAAGCCCTGAGCATCTTGAATGGCTTGCTCTGCTTCTGTCTGGCCTTCAGCATAAGCCTCTTGATAATCTGAACTTTCATCGCCTTGTTGTGCAGCGTACTCTTGAGCTTCAACCGTGGACTGTAAAGCGGCTTGTTCTGCTGAAAGAATCTTATCAGTATCTTGTGCTCTCTTTTGAATGCCAGCCATTTCAGCATCTCGACCCACTTGTCCGGCTGCGGCGATTGCACCGCCGCCGCCGCCCATACCAGGTTGCATACCCATTGCCGTAGCCTGAGAAGCGCCATACCGAATAGCTTTTTGGTTTTGGGCAGCTTGTTCCCGGAGCTTATCTACAGCACCAGAAGCCGCTTTGGCCTGTCCCATCTTAGCTTCAATGGCTAGTTTTCTTCTTTTACTTTTATCGCCGTAAGCATCGGTTGCACCTGTCCAGGCGCTACCGGTAGATAAAAAGTCTTTTGCTGCTTTTGCCATTTTATATCACCGTCTTTTTGCAGATTAAATAAACCCAGCAACCGCCATAACCTAAAATAGATTGACGACTAGTCCATGATGCTGGGTTATCAGTTCCATTAGAAATTTTCCATCGTATCTCTAAGACTTGTTCGCCGCCCTTTGCAGGGGGAGGAGTCCCAGCTAGATCTGTTCTTGTGCTGTTTGCGCTTGTTCCTGAAGCGAGAAACACAGGTTTGCCTTGGGGTGTATATCCAACACCATTAGTAAGCACTAAAGGGCAATTGATTAAATCCCAAGAATACCCATTGCTTCCATAGATAGGAGCGCCTCCTTGGTTGAAATCAATCTTATCAATTCTGTAAGTATCAATAGTGCTAGGGAGCCAAGAGACATAAGCAACTTGCTGATGCTCAATGTTATCCGACCGATTACCAGACATAAGACCAACACCTACTTCGTGTTTAAGACTTGGGGCAACAGCGTTAGTGGGCCTTTCAACTCTTTCGCCGCTGCCGCCTGTGTAGTTCATGGCGACAATTACATGGTGAACAGTCAATGGGTAATTAATAGGAATAACAGCCCGGTCCATTGTTGTATAAAGATTACTAGCTAAGTTTACCCACGGAAGTGTTTCAAAAGGTAAGTCGTTACCAACTCTAGGTGTCGCATATCGAGGCCCCCCAGAAACATGAGGCCAACTTCCAAACATGGGAACACTAATAACTTCGTAGCCAGCATCATGATACAAAGCTTCTTTGTAGTTTGTTAATCCAGAGCGATTAAAGCCACCACGGAATTTGCGGTCAATAAACGAATCAATCAATTTGAAATTCGTATTAATACCAACAGAAGTATCAGCCTTAATAACTGAGTCAGCAACAGGAAGCGATGGAGGTTGATAAACAAAAGAGCGAGCAGCAAAACTTGTTTGGTTTTGAGATGTGTTTTCTAAATCACGTTGTCGCAATTTAGATTTAAACTTTAAACTTACAAACAAATTAACAGGAGAATAATCTGTTTTAGGTGTAATCGAAATTAAGTAAGAATTCTCGTAATTAAAAGGTATTGAAATTCCTGATTGCACATGGGGGTTTAATCGAGAGTAGGGGTTTAATAATGCAATCTCTGGAATCTCCATTGAAAACACTTCTTGATTAAAATCATTAGAAACTAAGGGTTCTCTTTTTTTGGTTTTAATACTCAAGCTGAATGCAAAAGCATTTCCTAATTGAAGACCTCCTACTTCAGTAGGTCCAAGCACAGCAGACTTAATTGCTGCTGCTTCACATCTAGTATCCTGACCGACCGAAACCTCAATTAGTTCATAGTTGTTAATTGAAGTTATTTCTTGTCCGAACTCGTCTTGCAAAGGGGGAAGGATAAACGGCGCTGTTAATAACGATGTTTGTGTATTTGCTGGTCCAGACATAAAATTATTAGCTACTGGAAAATTGAAATTAACTCGAAACGTTCCTTGGTTTTTTTCGTACTCGCCTCGTGAAATACCATTACCGGTTAAAGAAAGCAGAGCAGTAGTAATAGGATCAAAAATATGATCGACTAAAAGCTTAACACCGCGAGTCAGCCGTTTAAAATTAAAAAAGCTACTCATCTTTTAAGCGCTCTAAAATACTAAGTGTCATTGTGGGAATCATTGTTTGCCAGGGCTTTCGACCCCAAGGATCAGAAGATGCCCCCCCTGTACCTGCGTCAGGAAGAATTAAAGAAAACCTTATTCGGCTAAATGGCGGAATAGGAATTTCAAGATTACGTTGCTGAATATGAACAGTTGTATCGTAACTATTACCCTGATTTGCTACACTTAAATCATCAGTATTTAAGGTCGGTTCTATATCCGCACTTCCGACCGCAGCAAAATTGGGCACACTTGGAAGGCCCTTTCCTAGAACAAAATAATCCTGAACATTAAAATTATATTTATGATAAACAACACTGCTTTGAGTTTGGATGTTTGGAATAAAAATACTGTCTACGGTTATTTCTAAATGCACATCATTAACAGAGTCTCCCGCCACTCGATTGTCAGCAACAGTGCCAGAAGTATATTCATACCCATTAGTGTATTCTGATATATACGAATTAAAAATAGCATCTACAGCATCAATAATAACAGGATCTTCTCCTGTCATAAATGATGTTGTCCAAGAAGCTTGCGTTGTTCCATAGCCATCGCTTCCTGCAAATGGATCTTGATAATCTAAATGATTACCTTTTAGCCTAAAGGCGTTGTATCTGGTATCAGTCGTTACTGCGCTTGTGTAGTTGTACACAGGCAAATAAGGAAACGGCATAAATGACCCAGCAGGTGCGCCATCTGTTTGCAACTGAGCATCGGCCTCTGCCGTCCAAGGCAGGTACTTTAAAACTATTTGAGACTGAAGCCATCGGTTTTTAAAGTCGCCATTAGGAACTTTATTAATGTAGTCTTCAAGGTCTTGAATTGCTTTTTCAAGACGGTCTCCATCAATAGTAGTTCCTTCGGAAAACTGTTTATCTGTAAAGTGCCGAATAGAAGACATTAGGTTATCTCGCCGCCAATGTTTGTGACTGTAGCTGCGTGAGCATGACCAGAATAATTAGCGCCTAAACCAACAAAAACACTGCCCGCTACCGCATTGAGATCCTGGATAGCTAACCCAGGAGAGTTAATCATAGACCCATCAAGACCATTAGATTGAAATACACAGTTATTAAAAACAGCTTTAGCTCCTGAGTTAACTAAAACAAAACAAAGAATACTCGTTGCTGCATTAGAAGCTTCAGCAGATGCGCTTCTTTGAAAAACGCAATTATTAAATACAACTTTAGCTGGGGATTCAATAGCAACTAAATGAGAACTATTGTTTCCAGAGTTAGTCTGTTTGAAAACTAAATTTTCTATTTTCGATGTGGCTTTAATTGTGGCTAACCCTGTTACTATAGCCCCTGGCTCCCCTTGAAGGGAGCCCAGGGGCTTTTCAAGGACAAGCTTTTGATGTGTGCCAGGACCAAAAATAAATGAGTTATGAGACGGCAGGGTTTCTGCAAGCGCTGTCCCAGAAAAAACTCGTGATACATCTCCATAATACATAGGAGAAACAACAGAGTTAAGACTTTCGTTTGCTGTGTTTCCTAAGTCTTCTAGGTTGCTAAAAGAAAAACTACTCATCGACCAGTTCTCCTACGCCCACCAGCTTTACGGAAAACACCCATTAAACTTTGAAGGGATAAGCCTTGGGCTTTATCTTGAATAAAACCAAATACCATATAGCTAATTCGCTGGCCCTTAACGCTATCAGAAGTTGCAATTATATCTGTTTGCTGGTCATCAATTAAATAATTACCATGAGCACTATCTGTAGTGCTTCCCCATTTCGCTTCACCGGAAAAAATCCGTTGAGACATAGCGCCACTCGAGTTTCTAAACCGAGATCGAAGTGAGTTTTTATTTACAATTCGTTGTATGTTTTCATCGTAGTCAACGATTTGGGAAGTAAACTCTTTAGAGTCAGATCCTAAAATTACATTGTACAAACCCCAAAGCCAATTTGGAACAACTCTATTTGCTTGAACCCCACCACCTTTTGAATTGAGCTTTGCGTAAATACCTCTAGCTTTAATTTGTTGAGCGCCGGCTTCTTCTTCGTCGGACTTATAAGCCCAGTCAACAACTTGAACTTTAGCGTTGTCATTATGAGAATCCGCTGAACCAATAAAACTTTTAGTCCAAACAAGAGCAGCCGCAGGTTTAGCTACTGGCCCTACCTGGGTTGCTATAGTGATCTCAGAAAGCACAGGGTAAATACCCATACCGGTAACACTGTTTGCCGTTGCTTTTGAAAAACGAATTTCAATTACAGGGTTCTTAACATTTCTACCTAAATTAAAAGCAGGATCAAAACTCCAACCACTAGCCACAGCAGCGTTACCGTCTATATCAATAGAGATATATTCACCTGTTGCGCTTGCTGTTCCAGCAGCATCAGTTCGCCTTGCAAAACCAGCACCACTGGCAAAGATAGCAGGACCAGAAAC
>TARA_R100000700_G_C3179245_1_pt1 | contig 10315 bp, 2 predicted proteins | sample TARA_R100000700 | Tara Oceans TARA_R100000700 (sample SAMEA2622810) | marine metagenome | biome: marine biome (ENVO:00000447); feature: marine epipelagic mixed layer (ENVO:xxxxxxxxx); material: "saline water (ENVO:00002010), including plankton (ENVO:xxxxxxxx)" | depth 120 m | reverse complement strand
ATTAACTCAAATACTTAGAGGTAAATCTAAGTGGATAAAACACTAATATATGCCAGAAATTAAGCATAATTTTACCGGTGGTAAGATGAACAAGGATCTTGATGAAAGACTTGTTCCAAAGGGAGAATATAGAGATGCGATGAATATACAAGTGTCTGCTACTACTGAGAAAGGGGGTGGAATAAGTAGCATACATATGGGTGGAACCCAGGGTTATGGAGATATTGGTAGTATAACTAATATAACAGGTAATACTCTTGCTTGTCCTGATCTTAATATGAATAATGTTTATGATATGCGTACTGTAGCTACTATAGCAGATGAAAAAAACAATTATTTATATTGGTTTGCTGGTAGTACAAATTCAAATTTTGATGATGCAAATGGTGTCACTATCTTGCCAAGTGATTGGTCTCAAATGTATACCATAAAAGATGTAATTTTAAGAAAAAAGATTGAGGGTAACGATAGATATATTGCTATTAACAGTGAGTGTGAGTTTGTTTTTGTTGATAAATATGCTTTTACAATATCAAATAATATAAACGCTAGTATTTCCCAACTAGCTGTTTCGCCAGAGGTTTTGGAAGCAATAGATATTGGTTGGACGGTTCAAGGTATAGCAGCTGGTGTTAACAAATCTAATAAAGTTAATATTACAAATATTGATGATGGTCAAGTTCTTTGGGATTATGATTTTCAAGGTGGTAATGTTACTAGTCAGTATTATTATCCACAAGGTATATTTCTTCCTCTTGATTCTAGAGGTAGTGGTCAGAATTGGGAAGGTCAACAATCTACTATGGAGCCAAATGTAGTTTTTGTTCGTTCTTCAGCGCTACAAAATAGTCTTAGTTCTTTTACAGGTGCTGAAATAGAAATACTACCTTATTCTGGTCAAGCTCCAGTTGTTCCTGTTGACACAACTATAATAAGCGCTACACAAGTCACAGCTACTTATCAACAATCTCAACTTAGTGTTGATATGATTAGACTTGAGTTAAGTAATGATTTAATAACTCTTACTAATCCTATATTGGAAAGTACTGATCCAGCCCATGAAGCTTGTTTCACTAACTGTACTGGTTCTGGTCTTACGGGTACTTATGATGGTCAATATATTGATATTATAGTTAAAGTAACTAATACTGTTACAAATATAAATCCAAATGAAAATTTACTTATAAATCCAGCGTATATAAGTTCTATGGGTAGTTGGTCAACTGGTGATCAAATAGATCCAAATTGGTGGTTTCCTAATGGTGGTTGTATCAATTATATGCAAATGAATCCAACCGCAATGATTACAATAGATGATTGCTCTGGAAATATACTTACACCACATTGGACAGCAAATCAAGTTGCTAGTCCATCGTTTTCTTTTACAAATAATCCTCTTAATGTTATTTATTTCGACGAACCTTTAGATATTACAACTAATGTAAACTGTAATTGCGCGTACCAAGCATTGCAATTTGATGGTCCTAGAACATTAGGATTTTCAAACACAATACATAACGATACTTCTAGTCGATTAATTACTGGTATAAATATTATTGATGATATGTTGTTTTGGACAGATAATTTTTCTGAACCTAAAAAAATAAGCATACCACGTAGTATAAATGGAACTGATCCTAGTGGTAATATATCTACTAGAATTGTAAATAGTTCACAAGGGTATGATCCAGGATCAAATAACTATACAGGTCCAATTGCTACAGAGGAATATATTACAGTGATAAAAAAAGCTCCTAAAAGCGCGGTTAATCTAAATTTATCTAGTGGTAGAGATCCAAATTTAACATATGCTGGGATAACAACTACATCTGTAGATCCAGTTAACAATAACAACGTAAATCAATCTTCTATAATAAGACCTTTAAACGTATATGATTTTTCTAATGTTTCTGTTGGAGAAACTATAAGATTTGAAATAGAGGTTGATATAAATAATAATGATGACTTTGATTTAGCATGGAAAGAGGGAGATGTGCTATTATTAAAAGAATTTAACGAAGATGGAACCCCTCCTTCAATCCCTTTGTTAAACTATAGATTAAGAGGTAGAATAACAAACTGGCAATACAATAGTTTTTCTTCTGTTGCAAATGATCAAGATCCTACCGCTCCTTATGGTAATATGTGGCCTGATTCTGCTGCTGGTACTGCTCATGTAGAAATCGAAATATTAAACGTACTTGGAGTTCCCCCACAACCTCCGTACGGAGATAGTGTTAATGATTTTACTTTAAATTATGCTGTTGATTTAGAGTCATCAGATAATCCTATATTCGAATTAAAATTCCCTAGATTTTCTTATAGATATAAATATAAAGACGGTGAGTATTCTACATTTGCTCCTTGGTCGGAAATTGCTTTTTTACCTGGAAACTTTATGTTTGAGCCTAAAGATGGTTACAACTTAGGAATGGTAAATACAGTTACAGAAATAGAATTACAAAATTTTATCACTCAAGATTTACCGAAAGATGTTGTTTCGATAGATATATTATATAAAGAAGAAAAGTCGAATAATATATATCTTGTAGATACTTTAAACCAACTTGATGATAATTATATATATAACGGTAAAAATGCTTGGCAAGCAAATAAATATAAAATAACATCGGAGACAATAAAAGCAACAATCGCTCCTAATCAACTTTTAAGATCTTGGGATAACGTTCCTAGAAAAGCATTAGCACAAGAAGTTACTGGTAATAGAATAGTATATGGAAATTATACACAAAATATTAATTTAAATACCGCTGATATAAAATATAAACCTAAATTTCATAGTTATTTAACAAGTTGGGAGGATTTAAATCCTGGAAATCCAAAAAAATCAATTAAATCATTAAGAGATTACAAACTTGGAGTTGTTTTTACGGATAAATACGGAAGAGAAACACCTGTTTTAACTAGTGAATCTGGCGGTTTTAAAGTAAATAAAGAACAATCTATAAATTCCAATAGATTAATAGCTAGTTTACAAGGTCAAGCCCCAGACAATGTTGAGTTTTTTAAATTCTTTATTAAAGAAACATCTAGTGAATATTATAACTTAGCAATGGATCGTTGGTATGATGCTGAGGATGGTAATATTTGGTTAGCATTTCCTTCTTCTGATCGTAATAAACTTGATATTGATACTACTTTATTTTTAAAGAAAGGAGATGGAAATGACGCTTTAGAAAATTTAGATAAATATAAAATACTAGCTATAGAAAGCGATGCCCCTACGTTTGTTAAAACAAAAAGAATACGTATTGGAAGTGTTACTCATGATGCTAGTAAAATTATTACTCAAGCTACAGGAAATACACCCGCTGAAACAGCACAAGTGTTTGGTGTTAGTGGTTTTGATCTTCAAGATGCGCCTAGAGTTAATTCTAATAATTTTATACTTGATTATAATGGGGGTCAGTTTGGTAAATCTAGTTTATCTCATTTAGATGAAATTCAAGATGATTTATTTATTAGATTTGTATCTAATACAAACAAATCTGGTGAATATAAAATAGCACAAATAACATCTGATAGAGATGATAATACTTTACCAACCCAATATTATATAACGCTTGAAAAACCATTAAAAAGTGATATAGATTTTATTTACGATAATGCTAGTAGTCCTAATAAAATAAGTAATGGTATAAAGATAAGATTTGTAAAAGCTAAAGTAGAAAATTCACCAAAATTTGAAGGAAGGTTTTTTGTTAAAATATCTAATGATGGTAAAATAAAAGCAAATATAACTAATGAAAATTCTTCTATAGATTATATAGAGACATCTTCAAAAATGGTTTATCTTTTAGGTGATGATAATCCTAATAATAGTCTTTTAAAAGAAGTTTCTTCTAGTGCTATAATAGAGGAAGATGGAACTAATAAAATTACATATAACTACAGTTTAGATAGTGACTATCCAGATAGTAATGATAAACTAAGACCATTATGGGCTAGAAGAAGTTATTTTGGTCAAGTTGGACTTATCGATACATATACTGGTGACAAGGGTGATTCTGATCCTTCTGACCAAATTCCAAATGCAATTTCATATCCAGATGGAGTTTGGTTTATAGACAAGTCAATTAGAGAATGGAGTATATGGCCTGCCAATAACACTTATTATTATCCGCATTTATCTACTCAAGGTAGTGTTGGTGATTTAAATAATATTATGACACATTCTCAATCTGTTGGGAATGGGGTACAGCAATGGAGTAATCAAAGTCAATTAAATATAGCGTTTGGTGGTTTTGGAATGAAAAACAAAGATGATGACTGGGGATTAGATAATCAATTTGTATCACAATCAACTCTTTATCCTCAATGGTCACTTAAAGATAATAAAATAGAAACTTTTTTTGGAATTGGAGAAGATAATCCTGAATACAATGATGGTTTAACAACTGATTTTGTAAGTAGAATGAATTCAAGTTTTAATTTTAGATGGGAAGATGATCCTTCTGAAACTGTTTATACAATTATTGAAGATGTTAATAGATTTCATGGTTTAAGATGGCCAAACAGTGACGATCCTGGAGAAATAATAGGAAGTAAATACAGAAGACACAAAAAATTTGTAGCATGCCCTTCTAGTTATCATAAGTCTTGGGGTCTTAGAGTTCAACCAAAAATGGAGTGGGATCCATCGGTTCCTGTGGGTACACCAATACAAAATGGGTTAAAAATAGGAAAAGAAATTACAACTATAGAATGTAGCGTAACACAAAGTAGTAACACAATAACTGTTAATGATTCGAACAATTTAGATTTTGTAAAAATAGGAATGACAGTGTATGATGCTGGTACACCTGCTAATATAAAAACTAATAATAAAAATATTGGAGCTACAATTATATCTATTAACTATGATAATGGTGAGGTTTTATTAGATGAACCTTTTCTTGGAACTACTACTGCTACTGATGATTTGGATTTTGGTTATACTATACGTGCTATTAGTAGTGATTTTACAAACATGAAAGATATTTATGTAATTGTTGATAATATAGAGGGCGCGTGTGAACAATGGGGAGGTAGATATAAGTTGAAAAAAGGAATGCAATTACACCAGTATAATATAGATGGTACTCCTAAAGAACCAACAAATATAATTATTAAAAATATAACCCAAGAAGATTTTGGATGGAAAATACGCTTAACAGGTTACGAAAAGATTTTTGTACCATCAACTGATTTTCCAGGAGGTACAGCTTTTGCTGAAGGGCAAAGAATGTATTTTAGACAAGTTGGAATGAACTCAGCAAGTAATTGGACAGAAGAAAATACTGATACTATGCAAGATCGTTGGGATAGTACTCAAGCTGGTATAGGTGCTGTTGGTTATAGATTATCAATGTTAGAAGCTGTAGAAGAATATGATGATGGAGGAGTGTTACCTGAAAATCCATTTGTATGGGAAACAGAACCTAAAGAAAGCGAAGGTTTAGATCTTTATTATGAAATAAGTGGAAATAATGCTTTGTTTTTAAACGCGGAAACTATACAAACGGTTTTACCATTAGGATCTATAGTAACACACGGTACAACGAGTTGGACTAGTAGTATTTTAAATAATAATTTTCAACAAAATAACATTATAGAAGTAGATGTAATAGATAATGATATTGAGGTTGGAGATATGTTAACTGTAACAAAAGCTAATGGAATAGAATTTGATATAAAAATTGATGCTATTGATAATAATAATAATTTAATAACTATTAATCGAAATCTATATAATAGCAATTATAAATTAAATTGGTTTAATTGTTATTCTTTTGGAAACGGTGTAGAATCTAATAGAATTAGAGATAATTTCAACTTACCATATATATTTAATGGAGTTAAGGTTTCAACAACTTTAGCTGAAGAATATCAAGAAGAAAATAGAAAATCAGGATTAATATATTCTGGTATATATAATTCAACTAGTGGTACAAATAATCTAAATCAATTCATACAAGCTGAAAAAATAACTAAAGATTTAAATCCTACTTATGGTAGTATACAGAAATTACATTCAAGATCTTCAGCTGATGGCGATCTTATAGCGTTGTGTGAAGATAGAGTCTTAAAGATTTTAGCCAATAAAGATGCTTTATACAACGCTGATGGAAATGTTAATTTAGTATCTACAAACAATGTTTTAGGACAAGCAGTGCCATATGCTGGTGAATATGGTATATCTAAAGATCCAGCGTCATTTGCTTCTCAAGCTTATAGATGTTATTTTACAGATAGTAGTAGAAGAAAAGTTTTGAGATTGTCAAAAGATGGATTAACACCAATATCTGATTACGGCATGAAAAAATATTGGGAGCGTGCGTTTCAAAATGATCTTGGTCATGGTGGAACTTCCCCTATTAAGGGTAATTATGTTGGAAGCTATGATAAGACAAGAGATGAGTACAATATTACTCCTTATTTATTCTCGGAAACATCTGTAGGCGGAGGCGGTTTATCGGCAACGACAACCTATAGGGAGGACGTAAAAGGATGGTCAACTTTTAAAAGTTATATTCCTGAAGCTGGCGATAATTGTAATGGTAATTATTTTACATTTAACAAAGGAATACCTTGGGTACACACAAAGCACTCCCCTAGAAACAATTTTTATGGTCGTTTTCAACCATCTAGCTTTACAGCTATACTAAATGATGCTCCTAGCAGTATTAAAACTTTCCATACTTTAAATTATGAAGGATCACAATCTAGAGTAAGTAAACTACTAACATACAACACTTATGTTCCTGGAACAAACCTGCGAAACACAACACTTGTTAATAACGATCATTATAATTTAGAAGATAAAGAAGGTTGGTATGTTAGAACTATTAAAACAAACAAAGAAGAAGGCGCGGTAGGAGAATTTATAGAAAAAGAAGGTAAATGGTTTAATTATATAAAAGGTAAAACAGGAGCTGTTACTTCTCTTGCTGATGGTACTGTTTCATCTGGTTTTGATAATGCAGATAGTTCTTTTCAAGGTTTAGGAAGGGTAACTGGTGCAGTAACGTTTAATAGCGTATACGGTTGTACGGATCCTAATGCGCTTAATTATAATAATATAGCAGCTTATGATGATGGAACCTGTATTGCAATAATAGAAGGTTGTACAGATCCAAACGCTGCTAATTATTGTCAAAATGGTTGTAACACAGACGATGGTACTTGTGTTTATTACGGGTGTACAGATCCAACAGCCTTTAATTATGATCCAAATGCCAATACTAATGATCCTAATAATCCTTGCGAACCTTTTGTATATGGATGTACGGATAGTTCACAGGATACTATTCCTAACACAAACACGTTATATTATTTATATTATAATTACAATCCACAAGCAAATACAGACGATGGATCTTGTGTACCAACTATATTAGGGTGTACGCAATCTGATCAATATAATTATGATGCTAGTGCCGATGTGGACGATGGGAGTTGCGTGCCTTATACTTATGGATGTATGGATAATGATGCAAGTAATTATTGGGCGATTGATGGGGGTACTATACCCGCTGTAAACACACCTTGTAACGAGGACAACGACGGCGCTGGTAATAACGAGTGTTGTACATATGATGGATGTAATGCAGTTGGAGCTACTAACTATAACGCTAGTGATCCAAACGATGGTGGTTGCGAGTGGTGTAATCCAGTTAGTATACATACTTCTATTGGATATGTTAATTCTACAACAGGAGCAGGTAATATACAAGTTGGTTGGAATATTCCAACTATATCAAATCAACCTGGAACAGTACTTGATTATACAAAAACAATATTAGAATATGCAGAGTGGGATGTAGTGGGTGATTTAGCTGTAGGAAGTTGGGTTGCTACAGTTATTGCTGATCCAACTATAACTACTCACACTATATTAGGTTTAAATGATCAAACACACTATCGAGTTAGAGTAAGCATGGGTTGTGATCAAGTTAGTTCCGAGTGGGCGTATGGTTGGCCTACTGAAATACCAGAAGCTATTGGTGGTTGTACAGATGCAAACATGACTAACACTTGTACAACTTGTAACTTTAATGATAATTCTTGTGTTCCATTTATATATGGCTGTACGGATCAAGCGGCCAACAACTTCTGCCAAAACAATTGTAATACAGATGATGGTTCTTGTACTTACACGGTTCCTGGTTGCACGGATAATACAGCGATGAACTACGATCCAAGCGCCACTGTTGATGATGGTAGTTGTCAATATCCTCCAACAAATGATTTTATATATGGATGTACAGATCTTCCGGCAGATTTTAATTGTGGTGGCGCATATGATATGCAAGACTATTATTTAGCTAAAATCTTTCATACCCAGTCTTTTACTGATATAGCAGCTAATTATAATGTTAACATACCTTGGGTTGATGTTAATGGTGTTATTGATGGTTTTGGAACTGATACTCATAGTTTGACCACGAATCATTGGTTGCATAGAGGTGTTCCTGCTTCTGAACTAGGTCTTAATTACAATCCTGCTAGTACACCAGCTTTATCAGAGCCTCCAAACTCAAATATAAGTTTAGAATTAGAAGAGATAGATAATACTGGTGATAATATAGTATCAAATCATGATTTTTCAGAACCTTTAATTACGCTAGATGCTAACGACACATGGAATCCAAATGAACAAGGATTCCCATTTTGGACGAGAGGTAATGGGCCTGATCCAACTACTGATTGGCAAGATATTGATCCAAATGGTGAAATTGGATTAAAAATGTGTCACAATTGTGGACAAGGTGGGACTTGGATACATCAAACCCATGGTAATTTTGATCCATCTTTTTATGATGAAGATAAAAAATATAAATTAACTATTCACGGTACTTATGGTAGAAAATTAAGAGTTAGATATGGTTTTGGTGATAGTGATGGAACGGGATCGAATGCAAACGGAGCGTGTAACGGCAATCCTGGATCAAGTTACACTTGGGAAGGTGCAACCGCGGAAGAAATTACATTACCAGCTCAAATTATTTTAGATACAACCTCTGTGGCTAATGGTGGTGTTGGTATTGGTTCATGTGGTTATAATAGAATACAAATTTACTCTTCTAGTGATTCGAGTTTACCTGCTGGAACAGATGAGGCTGCTTGGATATACAATATATCAATTGAGGAGATTATTCCAAACCTCGCTGATGCTAGTGGCGCTGATGATGCTATTAGAACATATAGGTTATACGCAAAATCTAGTACACAAACTAGTAGTATGGATAGAGTATTAGCTATGTTTGGAGATTTAAATACACCTTATAGAATAGAAACTGACGCACAGTGGTTTAATGACCCTACTTTCTTTAGCAGTCCAACAGTGCAATGGGAAATGATTAACGCCGACTTGGTTGCAGCCGCTGGATTCCCTGCATCAGTGTACAACACTTGGATTGCGTTAGGTGATTTCTATCAAGGTGAAGGTGATGATGCGCCAACACTATCAAGTAATCTAACTGTTACAAGCTCTGAGATTTTACTTAATGATAGTAACACATATAATGGTATTACTTATCCTGGTATAGGGATGGCGGTAAGAAGTCTAGAAAGTAACGATACTAATTTTGATAATAATGATAGATATTTATTAGCTCAACTTTCTACTTCTGGATCTATATCTGGAACAATAAACTTAAAAGGAACTTCTGCTTATAACGATCCTGATCCGCTTATTCCAGCGATATATACTTTCTGGCAAAATAACCAAATGGCAATACCAGCGCCATCAAATGATTTAAGTGATTTAAATTCTATGTATGGATGTACTGATTCAACTGATTCAAATTATGATGCTAACGCTGTTTACAATGTTGATAGTGATTGCGCTGGAGATGGTAGTGGTAATGGTAATTTTTAAATAACAATTGATTTTTAAAATATGAGATCTATAACAATTCCTCTTCAATCTATTAATACTAGTCTTCAAGTTGGAGATACAATATATTATGTATCAACTCACCAAGTTTGGGATGGTTCAAATACTTCTTATACTAGTACGTGGCAAGATACAGATCCAATTAAAAAACTTGGTATTGTTGTAGCAATATCTGAAGGTAGTATACGTGTTATATATGACGATAGTATTATACGTCAAAGTGAAGTACCTGGTCCCAATAGTTTTATTATGTTTGAAAAAAACAAATTAGTTAATTCATCTAGTTTAAAAGGGTACTATGCTGAAGTAAATTTTGTAAATTATTCTCAAGAGAAAATTGAATTATTTTCTATTGGTTCAGAGATTTCAGAAAGTAGTAAATAAATAAATAAATTATGGCAAACGGATACGGAT
>TARA_R100000700_G_scaffold22786_2_pt1 | contig 10377 bp, 9 predicted proteins | sample TARA_R100000700 | Tara Oceans TARA_R100000700 (sample SAMEA2622810) | marine metagenome | biome: marine biome (ENVO:00000447); feature: marine epipelagic mixed layer (ENVO:xxxxxxxxx); material: "saline water (ENVO:00002010), including plankton (ENVO:xxxxxxxx)" | depth 120 m | reverse complement strand
TAAAGCATCTGTAGTTACTGTACCATCAAAGAAAGCATCTTTAAATTCTAAAGAACTTGTACCTAAATCTATATCATTATCTGTTACTGGTACGATTGCACCATCTTGAATTCTTATTTGTTCTACTGCAGATGAAGAGACTTGAACAAAGAAACCCCAACGATTGTTTGTACTATCTACAACAATCTTGTTAAGGAAGTCTAAATCTCCAATAGTGTGAATGTTACCACCTTGTCCAGCAGTACCATCGTGTCTGTGTCCTGTATTATCAGCACTTGTAGACGAATAGGCGAAAGCATTAACTAATTGATTATACTCATTGTTAAATAAAGCAGCAGCGATTAAATCACCATCTGAAAACGAACTTTGCCTTGTGTATGTCTGTGCCATGTATTATCTCCTGCCTGAAGGTATAAAATCTATATATAAACCATTTATAATATAAGAAGCTTTCTTATCATCTGATGATATTCTAAATGAATTACTATGTCCACTTCCTTGTAATGCAACTCTAGTTAGAGGTTGCTCTCCTGCTCCAAAGTTTGCAGAACCAAATGTAGTACTACCAAAGATTGCAGGAGCTGGTATATCTAATGAATAATCTGAAGGTTGTGGTAAATCTGTTGTGTCATAATCGTATCTAACTCTAAGTGTTGGAGTTATTGCAGCTTCTGGAGCTATTGATAGTTTAACGTAATGCATAGTCTTTAATGTACCTAAATCACCATAATCATAATCTGATGTTTGATACTTTGCATTTATATTAGAACCATCAAATTCATATCCAGTATCATGTGTGTATACATAACCATTTGTATCACCATGATAGTAAACTTCAACACCATCTGTATCAAAATTAGAATTTACTGATGTTACTTCTAGTCCTACTGTTTCTGACCATTGAAATCCATCTGGTCTCAATGTTCCTATAATTCCTTTTTGTGACGTATTACCTAATGCTGCGTTACTGTAGTATAATCTGTATTGTGATTTTTCTCTAATAACTACGCTATCTATTATATAGTCGTCTATATTCTGAGCAATAGTAACCATAATAGGTTGTATGTTTTTACTAACTGTACCTAACTCTACGTCACCAATTCTTGCTGTACCAGCTACAGTTCTTATTCCATCTTGTGCTAAGAATACAATATCACCACCAATCTCTTGAATACTATATCCTGATAAACATCCTACGTTTTCAGCTACAGGTACAACTGAAGGAGTACCATTTATATCTTGTAACTTATGAATACTATTTTCACAGAATATAAATAAGTCTTGTCTAAAACTTTTTATTCCTACAATCTGATCAGAAATTGTTACTGATCCAGAACCTGTTCCTGTAAAATCTGTAGGGTCTAATAGTTTACTGTAATAAATTGTAGATTCATTATCTTCTACACCAGCAGCTATTAAGTGCTTATCATGTATTGTAACATACTTAACACCTTTTGTGCTATTAACAGTTACTTCAGATGCAAAATAAGTTCTAGAAGCTAGAGCACCTGTTCCTTCCATTCTAAAGTAATAAGGTTTATTAGCTCCGTCAGATATTAGTAACTGACCATAATCATATGCTGCACCTTCAAATAAAGCAAACTGACATTGACCCTGATTTGTTCTTGTTAATGTACTTCTTCCAGTAAATGCAGTATAATTATCTCCATTAGCATCTACTGAACTTCTAGTTATTTCTACCCAAGTAATCCCATCTTGACTAAAATAAATACCTGTAGCAGCACAAGCAACAACTCCATCAGCATAAGGAAATACTCCTAATATATTTGTAGTACTTCCAGTAGGCTTAGTAGCACTTGTTGTACCAAACTTAGCATATCCATTAATACGTCTATAACCACCTTCTACAGAAACTTCAAAGTTTTCTAATATTTTTGCTGCTCCCGGAGTCTTAAGTAAATCAATGGAGTTTACTGATTTAATTAAACCTCCATTACAGGCAACTGTAAATGGTTGTGATTTTGCCATAGTTAAAAATAAGTTCTATCGTCTGATATATATTTAGGTGTGGGATTTATTAAGTTAGACTTCATATATCTCATACCCCTTTTAAATTCCTCTAAAGCAAATGCTGCTTGTTGAGGACTCTCTTTAAATTGCCATACGTAATACCTAGCTCTAGATGTAATTACATTTGCGTATTGATCTGGTAAAGCTATAGTATCATCATATGCTGATAATTCTGTAGGAACAGTAAATGCATAAAAATGTACATTATAAACCTTATCAGGTATTGGACTTAATCCAAACTTCCTACTATCTGGAGATTTAAAAACATATTTAGGCTCTCCATATACCTGTGTATCTGCATCATCTGCATTCTCTTGATCTCTTAAATGTGTCTTCCAGTCATCTAAAGTAATATACTTTAATCCTTCAGATACATAAGGAGCACTAGCTCCAGATACATTTATAGTTGTTAAGTAAAAGTCATCCCAATCTATAGATGCATAATCAGTAGTTATAGAAGAACTGTTAGCTTTTAAAAGATACCATCTTGTTCCTGCTACTGTTGCTACTGTTACATTACCATAGAAAGGATCAGTACCTCCACTAACTCCTGCTGAAAAGAAAGGTAGTTGTGGTTCTTCATTTGCTATATCAAATATTGATTTATTAATACTATCCTTAACAAACTTTTGAATTCCTGTTGCACTAGAAAAATTTCCAGAAGTTAATACTACCTCATTAAGTTCTCTAAGTACTTCATTAGTTATATCTAGATACGTTGTTGCCATTACTTACTCTTATTAAAAATTCTATCATAGTTATCACGATATTTGTCATAACTTTCTTTCTTGTAAAACTTACCAGATAATCCTAATGCCTGACCTTTGTTCTTACTTTTACTTTTAAGAACAACTGAATTATTTATTTTATCTGATCCTATTTGTGGCATTATTTTTTAACTGATTTAAATGCTTCGTTTTGCATTGTTTTAGGATCATCTTTAACGAATCTTCCTTTTTTATTTCTTGTTCTTACTGTTTTTGTGCCAAAGTAAAAATTCATTCTCGGTTCAAAATTATTCTTTAGCCATTCTGTGTGATTCCAACTCATATTAATTCCTATTGTGTATGGGAGGAGATGCAATATCCCCTCCACATACAGACTATAATTAGTCAATAACGAAGAAAGCTGATACTAGAGCTTCACTTCTAAGTACATCTGCACCATAGACATGAAGACCTCTAACTATATCACCAAAACTATCAGGATCACGAAGAACCTCAGTTTGTGTTATAGCTTGAGCTGTAGCAGCAGCTGAAATATGACCAGCTAAAACTTTACCAGTAGCATTTGAAGTACTAGCAATGTTATTAGTTTTATACATATTAAAGCCACGTAGCTTTCCACTTGATACTAACCCATTTCTAAGCGATCCTTGACCAGCGTTGTAGTCAACTGATAGCAATTTAGAACTTGACTTCGATAGTTCCTCATAGAATTGAGGACCAGCAACGAACCATCTACCTTCTTCAGGTACATTTTGATCGTCTAAAAGTCTAGCCATTCTTGCCATAAGATCAAGAGCATCAACACCAGTTCCGTCAGAACCTAGAAGGTCTACTGAGTTTGTGGCGTGAGTCATAGTTGCATCAGCAGTTGAACTGTCTGATCCAATTACGTGATCTGGCGAAGAAGAAGATACTCCACTAAATAGTTCAGCGATAACACCTTCATCAAAAGCATCTTTTAATGCGTAAGCTGCAGAAGAAGACGCTGCTTCTTTCCAGTTTACGTGAGACATTGATTTCTCAATATCGTCAACTTTGAATTTAAAGGCATTAGCTACATCTACTACTAGAGTTTCCTCTGCGTCAGTTAGCTTAGTTTGAGTAACGTCAGCACCTCTTTCATACTGATAAACAGTAATTGTAGGTTCTTTAACGATTCTCACAGTATCTCCGAAAGCAGATATTTCTCCTGAATAATCAGTATTAGTGATTGCTTCAGCTACCGAAGCTTTCCTAAAAAAGTTTAAAACCTTTTTAGAATAAACTTTAGGCATGAAGAAAGCATTAGTCTGTCCACTTACGGAATTACCAAAGTTACCATTAGTATCAGTCGATTGCTCGAATAGAGCATCTGATTGATTATATGCCATAATTATTCTCCTTGAATATTATTTTAACTTTGTTATTGTTTAACCCTACCTTCTCTAACAGCTTGGTCTATCTCGGCTTCTAACCGATCAAACTCATCCATAGATAAGGCAGCGATTTCCTCTTCCGTCCATATTTTAGGTTCGTTTGTCTGCACAGTTGTTGCTTTTGTTGACACCATCTCTGCAGCATCCTTCCTACTAGACGTTGGCTTTGTTTCTTTTGAAGAGTCTTGAAAGCCATTTTCAAATTTAAAAAGATCAATTGCTTTACTAGCTAGAGATGCATTATCAGGATTATTATAAATCCAATCTTTTATCTCTTCTGGTTGAGACTCTGCCCAAGAATGAAACTCATCACTCTCACGAATATCTGAAAAGTCTGGGTGTTTTGCAACTAAGTCTTTTTCAGCTTCTCGTTTAAGTATCTCTGCTTCACGACTTTGCATAGCGTCTAATCTTTGTTGCAAGTCTGCAACTTTATTTTCACTTTGCAAGTGGGCTACAGTTTCAACCACTTCGTAAACATCAGGATATTCAGACTTAAATTGTTCAAGTTCTTCAGCAGTCTTTGGAGCTTTATACTCTGGTCGATTAGCTGTAGCTTCTTGAATCAATTCTTGTTCTCTCTTTTTAAATTGAGATAGTCTTGAATCATAATGTTTTTTAAGATCATCATATCTTTTTTTATAATTACCAGAAGATTTCTCTTCTGTAGCTTCTTGTGGAACTTCTCTATTAACATTACTTTCATCCTGAGTAATTTGAGTAGGTTCTACAAATAAGCTATCTGCAGTAACTGGATTATCAGTAGGCATTACATCTGGTGTATGCCATGATTTTCTTTGGTTATACAGATTTGGTCTTGGCTCGTTATTCTCTTGTTCATTAACATTTGCCATTTCTTTTCTCCTTTTAGGGCTTGTGCTATCTTCAAGGTAGCCTATTCTAAAAACGTCTTTTTAATTAGGGGCTTGATCTTACAAGGTAGCTAAAGGTTATTAAATTTGATAGGGGTTACTGACGTAAGTAGCCTATCGGTTTTTAGCTCTGGACGTGCTTAGTTGTTCTATTAAGCATATTCGTAGTTAAAGCATCTTGTAACACATCTTCTTCTCTTTGACCTAACATAGGCGTAGTAGAAGATGTTGGCTTTAACACACGAGTACTCGTAGTAGTTTCAACAACTTTATCAACTTGAGGTTCTTCAATAGAACCCCCACCATAAGCTTGTAGTCTTTGATCTGCACCAGCTTCTGCGTCTTCCATCATTCGCTGAAGATTATCAGCTCCGATTTCTTCCGTTGCTTTAGCAGTAAAGACAAATTCCCCATCCGATAACCTTGCAGGTATCGAATCGGACATTCCTGATCCCGGTCCTTCAATAGGACCAGAACCTGAAAATTCTGAAGCTCTTTCTACAACTGTGTCAAATATTTCACTTAACTTTCCATCAGCTGCAAGAGCACTTTCTAAATATTCTCTATCTTTTTCATCTAATGCAGAATCCATTACAAATTCTACATAGTCTTCTTCCATCTCTTCATCAGGAAGCATAGGTTGTTCTTCTTCCATAAGCATAGACATTTGTTCGTTAATCGCTCCACCTTTAGATTTTTTATCTCTTAAACTTAATTCTTTTTTAGCAGCTTCAATAAAAGCTTCTTCTTCAGGTGTTCCTGTAAATACAGGTATTTTTTCAAAACCCGAACCTCCAAGACCACTTAATATTCTTTCTGAAAGATTAACTCCTCCTCCAATTATTTGTCCAATAGTTTTATTTTCAACTAAATCGGTTATTCTATCGGTTCTATCTTTCATTACTTCTTGATAAACTCTTTTTCTTTCATCATCTTTTAGTTTTATTAAGTAATCAAAATAATCCTCAGAAGGCTGATGAACTTTTTTTCCTTCTACTTCTTTAGGAGGTCTTCCTACTTGATCTCCGTATGTTCCTTCGCCTTGTGGCATATTAATTCTCCTCTCTTCTATTCATAGCTTCTTCTACTTCATCCCTCAATCGCTCTAGGCGATCCAGTGAATTGATCCTCCCCTGGCATCGGTACATTTCCAGTTCCGATGTTGCCACCACCAGTGCCTGTAACTCCAATGTCTTGAGGTTGTTCAGGTGATCCAGTAGGACCTCCCATTCCTTCCCCTTCACTAGGGGAACTAAGTTCCTCGCCTGTTTCTTGTCCAACATTATTCTGCATTCCTATAATCTGTGCCATGATAGCTGCTTCTTCAGGATCGTTGAGTATTTCATCAGGATCGAGATCAAGGCTATAAGCAAGTTCACTAATTAACTTAGACATCTTAACAAATGGAGCAATAGCTGGATTTTGTACAGTTTGTAAGAACATAGTCAGTCTTTGACTTCGTACTTCTTTCTGCATTAAACTATTAGTTCCAGATGCGTGAATCTCTAAATCACCTACAACTCCTAACTTATCTTCTAAGAATTGCATATTCCATTGGAAGTATGCTTCACCTAAAGGTTTAAGTAAGAAGTCATCTAAATTCTTAACAACTGTTTTAATGTTAAGACTAGCTGCACCTAATAACATAGACATTCCAGAAGCAGTTCTAGTCATACTTTGTATTCCTGTTTGACCATGAGAGTAACTAGGTATTCCTGTCTGCTCATCTGCAAGCTGTCTAAACTTGTCAAACATCATCATATTCTCAGTTGATGTGTTTGGAAATTTTACACCATGAATAGCTTGTCCCGGCATTCCTGCTTGTCTTCTAAAGACTTTACCGGGAAATATATCCATAGATTGTCCACCTACTAAAGCTGATTCATCAACATCAAATACTAATGAACCACTTAAAGCTAGGTTATCAATAGCCATTCTAGCATGACCATTCATAATTTGTTGAGAATCATTCATATTCTCTGCTATACCTACACCAAAGAAACTATATGGATTCTTTTCATATGGGAAGGCATGATATGGAATTCTGTGTGGAGTAAATGGATTAACTACTACTCTTAATACTTTACCATTACTAACCCAAGCATTTATTTGAAGTTCGTCAAGATCATCTATATTATCTTCTAACTCAACACCAACTTCACGTAGATACTCAGCATCCATTACACCCCAATACTCTAAGACTTCGTATTGTGAAGGAGCTTGTTCATCCATCTCCTCATCTCTGATCTCATCTTCGTAACCACGTTTCTCATAGTCACCACCCATCATTAAGCATTCTCTTATAGCATCCTTATCAAAGTAAGGCATTTTACTTAATGCTCTGAATTGGCTTCTATTTAATCTATGTCTATGAATTATGTATTCGCATTCTTCCATAGTCGTTGCTACTGGATCAGGAAAGAAATCCCAAATACTTACAAACTCTATTCTAGGTACTCTAACTTCTAAAGGATTATAAGTTCTAGTTCCATCTTCTTCTTCATCCCATTTATTTAATGTTTTATTAAAGTTAAATGGTCCTTTAATTATTCCTGTACCTAACATAGAAGCTTCAAATAAAGCACTTCTTAATTCTGAAGCACCATTAGATTCTTCTATTTGGTCGTGAATTAATTTTTCCATACGTCTTGCAGCTTTCTGTGCAGGACTTATTTCTAATTCTTGAGCGATAGGACTTGGACCTTCTACATAATTTCCTTCAGCTTTAGCAAGTTCTTCTATAAATCTTTCTTCAAACTTACCTAGTCCAAATGTTGCTCCGGGTTTTAATGTTTTACCATCACCCTCATAACCAACGTCATAAGGGCTTTCAGTTTCTTGTGTATCTATCTCAGTTGGTTCAGCTGGAGTAGTTTCTATACTAGGATTGGGATTTTGTGAATCAAGGTGAGCTACGGATACTTCACCTTCAGGCATCTTAGTTTCTCTAATGCCTATTGGAAATTTACCTGTACCAAAGATAACGTCTATTAATTGACCAAAGGCTGCTAATACTTTTGTTTTAGTAACCTTAACAAAGACTCTGGATTTTTCTGATTCTCTGAATCTAATTCTTTTACCATACAATCCTCGATAGTTATGGTAAGCAGTTAGCCATCTGTTCTCGTGTGTTCTTCTTGCATCTTCTGCAACTTGAAATCTACTAGTAATTAATCCTACTAGATTTAATTTCTGATCTTTTTGTAAATTTAATTGTAAACCTTGTTCGCCTTCAACCTGTTCGTATAATGCATCAGCATCTAATAAACCTTCTGGTTGCTGTACGTTCGTGTCTTTATCTGCCATATTTAATATCCAAATGTATCGTCTACAGGTTTATAAATAGATTCTCTATGATACTGTCGAATATTCTCTAAAGGATTATTCATTCTAGGTCTACTCATAATAAGATAGCGCAGAGCATCATAAGCATGATCTGCAGCTTTCGTATCTACATCTTCAGGATTCCTAGTATCTAATGGAATACTTTGTAATTCCTTTATTAAGTTTGGACAAGTATTAAATATTTGTAATCTTGGTCTTCCACTCGGTTGCACTTTTAGATACTCGTGAATCTGTATTTTACCTTGTATTCTATTTTTATCGGCTCGTCTAAGCTTGTGCCCTTGCTTGACGAGAGACTCTCCTACAGTTGGTCCAGTTGTACCAGTTCTAGCCCAAGCAGCTGTATCTAGTACTCCCGGAACTGAAAGGGGGTCTTCCATTTCCATGTCTGTTATTATACAGCCTAAATCGTGACCTGTCAAGCCTTTTTGATACAATTCACGATAAATTATTAAAGTTCCATCCATTTTATCGACAGCTCCCCATACACAAGCACTCTCTGCAGCGTATCCATAGTCAATTCCTTTTACTCTTTCCCACGTAATAGGAATCTCAAAAGGAGTTACAATGTGTACACTTGGATCAAATTCTACAAAGGCAGCACCTTCATTTATATCCCAATTACCTTCTAGTAATTGTTTACGTTGTACAGGTGGTAGTGACATAAGCATCTTCTCATACACACCATCTTTAGCTAAGTAAGGATTATCAACTAACCTAGCTGGAATAAATTTTCTAGTAAGACCATCTCCTCCGATAAAAGATTCATTATAAGTATTAGCATCTACGTATCTTTTCTTAACCCAACTAGCTCCTATACCACCGGGGTTAGCAGTACAACGTAGATAGGTTTTAATTTCAGGGTCTGTGGTTCTAAGACGAGAAGCTAAATAGTTCCAACCGAATTCTGTAGGTAAGTGAGTGATCTCATCAAAACCAATCCAAGAGTATGCTTGTCCTTGGTAACGATATACATCTGCATCTCGTTCCAAGAACCCAAACTCTATCTTTGCTCCACTAGGAAAGTTCCATACTTTTTCTACTTCTCTAAACTTACAACCGGGAAAGGCTTGTGGATATAATTCTCTAGACTTGTCTATGAGTTCTCTTAACTCAGGCATAGACCTTCTAAGTATTAAGGCTCTGTGTGCTTTACGATGTGCGTATCTCAATGGGTCTACAAGCATGGCATAAGATTTACCACCACCTGCAGCTCCACCATAGAGTACATCTTTTTCATCAGCAGCTAAGAACTCAGTCTGTGGTCCTTCATTAGGATGAAAGACTACGTGAGCTCCTTTATCTATTTCATCTTTAACTGCTTTAGGGATAGACGAGAGTTCGTCTTCTGTGACTACCTGCCCCTCGTTTGTAGGTTTCTCCGATTCATTTTCAAGTTTGGAGAGAACTTTTGTGGTTTGTTTGAGTGATTTCTTTTTTGATTTAAGTGTCTTTTCAACTTTTTCAATTGCTTTTTGTTTTTTCCTAACTGCTCTTCTTGCAGCGATTTTTGCTTTTTGTTCATGTGAATAATGATAAACTGATTTTTTTCCTTGTGGTCTACCTCCTTTCTTACGAGGCGTACCATCTTTCTTTAGTATAAAACTACCATCAGAGTCTGTTAAGTAAAGATGAGGATTCTCTTCCCAATCGTGTAAGTCGTTCTTCTCGTTTTCCATATTTCTTATCTATGTGTTTCTTTAATCCTGGTGGACTAATACGTCTGTTTGTTTTGTATTCAATCCAATCACAAGCATCTTGTAGTGAAATTGACTCTCCTGTTATTAAATCTTCAGCTACCTCTAATGCTTCTAACTGATCAGGTATTGGTTTTAAATAACCAGCAATACCACTCTCTTCATAACCAAAAGGTATTGTAGAGGTTCTTCTTTTTATGTATCCTTCTTTCATTGTTGATTATGTTTCCTATGTGCTACTTTACTTTCCCAATCTTCAATAGCTTTACAAATACTTTCTTCAGCTAAT
>TARA_R100000700_G_C3179263_1_pt1 | contig 10412 bp, 11 predicted proteins | sample TARA_R100000700 | Tara Oceans TARA_R100000700 (sample SAMEA2622810) | marine metagenome | biome: marine biome (ENVO:00000447); feature: marine epipelagic mixed layer (ENVO:xxxxxxxxx); material: "saline water (ENVO:00002010), including plankton (ENVO:xxxxxxxx)" | depth 120 m | reverse complement strand
ATGCATCTGGTCTAGGATCAATTGCGTTAGTATTATGAGGTGTAATAGAATAGGCTTTAGTATACTTACTCATACTTACTACCAGAATCTAACGTTACAATGTTTGTAGCAGTAGTGTTAGTAGCCAAAACATATGTAGCAGACAGCGGATATATAGTACCAGCAATCATATTTTTAAATAATACAGCTGAAGAATCTCTACTTAGTTGAAGGTTTACGTCACCACCCACACCAACATATATAGCGTCAATAGGTGTACCATACTTAGTATCAATACTTCTATCGGTTGTGTTGTGTGGCGTGATTGCAGCAGCCTTAGTATATTTAATCATAATCCCTCCTAGGTTATTGGGTATGCATACCCTAATTTTACTTTTAATGCGGTTCCTAAATCTAAACCGGCAGAGTTAATACCTATCCTATAGTAAGGAACGGCATAAGATGTTAGATCAACCATGAATACTTTTTGACCTGTAACATCTGGTTGGATGTCACTAGAAACTTCAAGGTAATCTTGACCAGTTCCTTCGTGTTGACTGAAGTTAGTACCATCGGCACTAATTTCTAAAAAACAATCTGCAGCTACATTATCACCACCTGCAGTTACATGTACAATTATCAATACTTTATTGCCACTCAGTTTACTGGTACTGTCAATGGCTGGGGTTACTAGTTTGTGTGTCTTAGTAGTTGATGTTAAAGTATCATTGTTATCTAATATACGATACGCATATTTATTATTAGACGTATTAGTAACAGTCCACGTCTTATTAATAGTTGTTGCAGTCGCCATAAGTTACTCCTATTCGCCTTGTAAAGCGTTCCACTTTCTGTATTTAGCAGGATCTACCCAATCATCAATGAATGTAACAGCCATGTTAAATACCATTCCGTTTAAGTTTTGTCCGTTGCTATTAAAACCTACCCTAAATCTAGGAAAGTTACAATTATTTAAATCAAGCCAGTAGGTATGTGTACCTGTAGAAGTTGTAGGTAGTGCAGCATTTATTGTAGTATTGTTAACACTGCCCGTACCATTGTGTACAGTCCAAGTAGTACCATCGTGTGAAAATTCAGCAAACAAAGGAACAGCACTACCTGTTGCACCGGAAGCTGTACCTATAGTTATTTGAACAACACAACCTTTATTATCTCTAACACTAACAGTATCAGGAAGTGTTAGTACAGGAGTATCACTAGCCCCTGGATTAGAACCACCACCACCCATAGTAGTATCAGATGTTACGTTATAATAAGTAAAATCAGTACCGGCACCAGAATCAGTACCGCCACCGTCCTGATTACCACCAATACCTGATATACCTTCTATTCCGCTTTTGCCGCCAGAACCTCCTGTTCCAACATCATCTTTTATTACCTCTGCATATGTCATTACCTGCCTCCCATCATTGCAGCAATCTCAGGTGGAATCTCGTCAGCACCCTCAGGCATTGGGCTACCTTGATCCATCTGACCCATGAGTTGATTAATACCAGCTCCACCGTTTTGCTGTATGTCTTGTGCTGCTGCCTGTTGCATCATCTCTTGAACACCAGCTTGAGCTTGCATTTGCTGTTGCATAGCCATTTGCTCTTGTTGCATAGCCTGCTGCTCTTGCATAATCTGCTCTTCAGACTTAACCCAGTTGTCAGGATTAAATCCTAATGATGAAATGAGAGCACGACCATAGGATTCCCATCTAAAGTTTGCTATTGCTGGTTCAGGTAGGTTCCGTACCATCTCACCCATCTGCATTAACTTTTGTAAATCACTGTCCCGACTCAAAGCTTGAAGACCAGTCACAATTTCTACAGTAAGTTCACCATCTTCAGTAAACTCTGCTTCCATACGAGGATCTATCTCTTGATTGTCTAACATGAGATATACTGCTCTAGCTACAAGAGGTTTCATTAGATTGCGTGCAATAGAACTAAACGCTCCGCCTAGTACGTTCTCTAACTCTTGACCAATAGCCCTAACTGCAGTAGCTGTAACCCGATCACCCTCTGGAATACTAGCTGAGTTGAGCAAGAATGCTTGACCAATTTCTCTACGCATATTCTCAACACCAGATTGAGTAGCTTGTAACTGAGGTGTCATTGTAGCTGCCGGTGATATAGTAAATACATCTTGTTGTCTAGCTGGAACAAATGCTCCTTTGTGTGCATCATGAATATCATCTATTTCAGTAATACCTGCAGGATCTATTCCTACCCAGAAAGATGAGGACGCTGCAGTACCATAGATTAGACCTTCAGTAAAGGCTTCTAAGGATCTGATATCACCAATTAAATCCTCACAGTGTGAGCGACCATAGTTTTCTCCTGCTACACCCGACCATCGGAGACAGACGTAAGGACTAACCTTCCATTCACCTTCCATAATAAGGTTGCCATCTGAATCTTCTTTCCTACATTTCCATACGCCTGCATCTTCATCATGCCAACACCTACAGTAAATTGTTTCATATCCAGTACGATTAAATTCAGTACTATCATTATAGAATGCGTCTACATATTCACTGTCGTTGTCATTAGCCACGAAATCTAAATGAATAATTTCTTTAGCATCTCCGTTGACATCACGTCTAACTACAAACTGATCTAATCTAATTAGTCTGTATGAGAAGTCATCTTCCATAATTAAAAGTATATCACCAACAACAATAAGGTGTTGTAATACTTGATACAAAGTTTCTCTTAGATTTTTAGAAGACAATTTATTATATACTTGATAACTTAAAGCCTCTAAGTATACTCTAATATCTTCATCAGGTTCCATTCCAGTATTCATTTCAAACTTAAAGAATGGCATATCATTCAAAGGTAGTAAAGCACTGAGCATACGGCTAGCCATAGCTGTTACACCTCGTGCAGTGACAGAACTAAATGGCTGAGGTAGCTGTGACTCTTCTGTCCACCCGCTAGGCGGTAAGAGAGAAGGTACAGATAGAGATGCACAGTACCTAGATCGTTCCAGCTTAGCTGTACGTTTTGATTCTAGTTTATTAAACCGTTCTGCTATTGTTGCTTCCTTCATTCAGGTCTATCTCCTGCTAAGGAACCATAGAAGCCAGTAATGATCTGATCATAGTCTTGAGTTTGGTCAACAGCCTGAGCCATTGCCTCACCTTGAGCCGCATCTTCCATGCGTTGAGCTTCAAGTTTAAGCTCATCTTCTTCCCGTTGTAGTGATAAAACATTTGCCCTTTCGATCTCCGCCTGGCGTTCTTGCATAGCAATCATACGCTCATGATGCTGAGCTTGTAACTCTGCATTACGAGCATCTTGCTCACGCATCATAGCCATCATAGCTTCGGAGTTATCGGGCACCTGCACACTTCCACCACCGAAGTGTAGAACACCATGCTCTAGTTCCCATCTTATGCTTCTCATAATTTTCTCCTTAAACGTTGAAGAAGAAACCTGGATTAGATATTCTTCTTCCTTTACTACGTCTTCGTGTTGTGTATTTGGGAGCAGAATAACTTTGCGGATCAGCAGAAGCTGTTTGCTCTGCTGCTGCGGTTATTCTACCCTCATCCAATCTGCCTATTTGTTCGGCATATCCTCGTTTAGTTCTTAACTCTAATGCTCTTTGAATGCCTGCTTCTCTTTCCTGTTCCCTAATAAGAGCTTCTTCTTCAAGCCTTTGTCGTTCAACCAGTTCTGTTTGCAATCTTTTATTACGATGTTTTTCCCAGTTTAATAATCGCTTTTCTTTATTTGCTATATCATGAATCCATTTACCAGCTGTCTTTCTGTAATATTTATTCCAAGTACTATGACTCATACCTGACGTATCAATAGGATTATCCTGTCCCCTATGTAAAGCTTGATAATAAGACCTAGAAAGATGTTCGTATTCCCTACGTTCTTTAGCTGTAAAGTCACCTTCAGAATCTAATTGACCTATTTGAGAATGAATGTCTTTATCTGCCCACCACTCATCAGTTTTCATTTTACCAGTTAATGATCGAGCCCTAGTACCATGTTTTAAATAAGACAGATGAGACCTGTAGTCTTTCCAATGCATGATATAGCCACGCTTACCTGTTTCAGGATCAGGATCGCTTGTATAACCTGGTTGCCAAAACTCTTCTAATCCTGTCTCGGGGTTAATCTTTCCCTTACCTACAGTTAGCTCATCAAGTGAATTTTTATTCATGATGTCCTTGATCTGATTCTGTAAAGTACGAGCCACCTCTTCTGGTAATACTACCTCACCTTTAGTTAAGTGAGCGATCTCCGTATCACCGTGCCTACCTGCATTTCTAATTATGGGTCTAAACATGCCAATATCTAAAGAGGGACCTCTGCTTGGATTATAATTAACCTTCATACTAGGAGGAGCTAACGCATCAGCACGATGATCTAACTCATCAAGCCAATTACCCATATGATCTCGTTCTTCTTTAGCTCTGTGATACTTTATCCAGTTCCTATGATACTCAGCCCTGTCAGATTCAAGCCTATTAACAAACTCTTGTAAATTACCTTGACCTTCTATTGGTTCATTCTTACCAAAGAGAGTTCGTTCAACATATAGATTTCTAGTACCCACTCTTTGTTTTATGGCATCTTCCATAAGACGATGCCTACGGAGGTACTCGGAACCAAAGAACTCTTCTATCTTTTTATCAGGTATCATTTATCCTGATCCTTAATAATTTTTTCTAACCTTGTAATAATATCTCGTTGACCTGCCCTAAAGGCGGAGTCAGCTAAAAATTCTTCAGGAGTCATCTTCTGATTTTCTTGATACTCTTTTGCTGGCAGCTTTTTTCTTAGGTGTGCTACTAGCTTTGGATCCAGATACTGAAACTGCATTAGCTTTCTCCAATTCATTTACTCTTCTTACGATATCTTTTAGAACGATTAGTGAGTGAGCCTGGTTTAGCTTACCACCAATTTCTATTCTTCTGTAAAGATTGTCTAACATATTAATTCTCCAATATATCTACTACTTCACATGCGCCCCCATGACATGCTAACGAATGTGAACTAGAGGATGTATCTTCTAGTTCGTACAATGAAAGTCTTTTCCAATCAACATCAACAGGCATTGACTCAAGAAGACTTATATATGTTTCTTCATCTACGGATTCAAAGGGAGCTTGCTCATAGATGTGGTCATCCTTAGGTAAGAATGAAATACCTGAAACTTTATCCCAATTATCGTGAACCCATTGTCCTATAGCTAGGAAAGAATCATCAGTATAGTTAATAGTTACTGATGGTTTATGTTCACACCACATTTCTTGATATAATAACCACAGATCTAAATGTTTAATTGGTGAATAATTTTCGTATGTTAAAGAACCTTCAGGTGATTTGATGGGGAATGAAAATATCTCAGTGCTGTCAGGTCTCATCGAACAGGGTTCGTGAGGGAAACCTTCAGCTATCATAAACTCACACATAGGATTCTTGTTATCTATCCTCACCCTTCTAATATAATAGGGAGAAAATCTTGGATGAATACCTGACGAAGTCCCAGCAACACATGATGTAGTACCGCTAGGTTTACAGCATGTAGTTGCTAGAGAAGGACTGATATCAAGATAGTCCGCAAACTCCTTGTTAACTTCCTTAACTTCGTTCTTTAATAATTCTAAACCTTTACTGAGTTCTTCACTACATGTAGACATGAAAGTATTATCATATATCCCAGTAAAGGATACGCCTAATAATCTTTCTTCTTCACAGTTAGCTTTCCATTCAGGATCTAAGTATGAAAACTTAGTGCAAGCTGACTGTATAGTACCTAGTACTGCAGCAAGCCTCACCTTTCGTCGTAATGTAGCTATATCATCATAAGATCTGATCACAACTTCAGTTAAGTTACAGAATTGTTTAGGTCTAAGAATGATTTCACTGCATGGATTGGTTCCAAACTTAGCAGAAGTCCGTCCAGATTTTAAAGCAAGAGTATTCATAGCTTCTCTGTTACAAATACCACGCTCACCTGAATGTGAGTTGTATATATTACACCACTCTTCCATGAATCTACTCATCCCAGGATAGGAATCATAAACTGCTGAGTTATTAGCAAGAGATCTTTGACTAGCATTCTCCCACCATGGTCCAGACTTAGCCATTGCCATATCCCTGTCATCTAAATCAGACAGAGAAATTAAAGCGGAGCGTCTAACACCACCAACAATAACAATCTCACCAATCATACAAACAATATCATGAACATTTAAAGAGGTAAGCTTACGTCCTTCAGCATTTCTGAAGATGTTTATAATAAATTTAAACAAACGCTCTAATGGTTCTGGACCTGAAGCCCTACCTCCAAATGTTTTAAGTCTTTCTCCCTTATCTCTAACCTGAGACATATCCCAAGTGGGGTGAATACCTTTATAAAGATAATCTAATAAGTCTCTAAGGGAATCAGCCCAACCTTTACGAGAATCAGGCACTGTAATTACAGTATCTTCATCCCGAACTAAGGTTGGGACTGTAGGTAATTGATCTATTTCTTCTCTTTCACAGGAAAACCCTACACCTGTACCACAGCACAGGATGTAAAGTACGTCTGAGAAAGACCTTATACTATTAATAGCAAGATAAGAACAGTTATACATACAGGTATCGTCTACATCTGCAGCTGGACCAGCTGTCATCAACGCTCTCATTGACGGGAAGACTTCTCTATTATATGTAGCTTCTCGTAGTTCTGTCATAACCTCACTATGCTCTTCTTGAAGCACAGGAAATCTACTTATCATGTAATCGTAATAACGATCTACACATTCTTGCCAAGTTTCTCTTCTATTCTCTTTTTCAAGCCACCTACAATAGTTTTTGGTGGTTATAAACTCTTGAAACTGATCCATCATGTCTCCTTACTATCGCTATACCCAACTTTGGGTTCCCATAATTTAATTTCTTTGGTTTCAAAGTCGTATTCACCGTCTCTTAAGATACGAACACACCTTGCCATAGACAAAGCAAAGTCATAAGTGTCCATTTCTAGCTCGTTAGGACGCTTTTCTGTGTCGTATTCATTAAAGATAGCTTCAATAACATTACCATCTTCTTCTATAATACTATTTATAAACTTAATAGCCTTCTTTGGACCCACACGCCACAAGCCTGGGATCCCATCAGTACTATCACCTTGCATCCACTGTTGATGAAAGAAGAAATCTGCCTCCTTTTCAGTAACATGCACAGGATTCTTTTCTTTATCTGGATTCCAATGATATCCAGGTATAGTTCTTAAATCTTTATCTATAGTTATACCTATAGCATCTCCTTTAGATATATAAATACCCATAAGATCGTCTGCTTCTAGTCTAGGCTCTTCTATACTATCAAACATGTCCCCTAATAACTCCTTACAATAGCCTAAAGACTCAGGAGATGAGACACTGTTCCGATGTTCCTTGTAACTGTTCCAGAAATCCTTTCTAAAGTTGTGCTTTCTCTTGCAAGACAAAGCAACTAAAACATCAGAACAATCCGAAGGTGTCCAGTTGTCTATATCCTGCTGCAGACGGGACTCTAGTTCTTCAATACCCTCAACATCAGCCCAGAATGCAGCTCTATATGCTATAATATCTCCATCTATAATGGCTAGTTTAGGAATAGTCATCTTCATCCTCCTCTTCATCATCAGGATCTGGAATATCAGGATCAGATAAGAATAACATATCAGTTAGGTTCTCTAATATATCCTGAAGATTGGGTACATCTAATGCCTTGTTCATACAATTATCACAAGTGCAAGTATTATCCTCACAGTACTGATCTGCTGTTAGTCCACACCAGATAGGAACCATTTCTTCCACAGTTTCTTTATAGGCATTTAAACCATCACAACTAAATACAATGTTAGTAAACTCTTTAAGGATAGTTCCGGCTACACCGTTATCAATCCTCTTTGCCAAGTCTTCTGACTCATGATTTCGCCACTCAGCAGCCAGATCTAGGTCATCCCTGTCCCTGGCTGATATAAATATACTAGTAGCTTCATGTAGTTTACCATATGCTAACTCATTGGGATACCTAGCGTCATCAATAATAATAACTCTTTCCCAAAACTTAGAAGAATCATTCACAGCTTTCTGCTCATCCTTCTGAATTTTCTTAACCGATTCATCAAACTTGTAGATCCAGTAGTCAGGATCATCAGCTCTTCTAGCGGCACCAATCTCTTGACAGTACGATCTGTATTTCTGTGGATTAACCTCTTTACCATAACCTTTACGAGCAGCCTCTTCCTTAAGAGGGCTAGCAAACGACAATAAAACTGGAGTTAATCCTTTTTTAAACGCTTCTGCTGCTATCATCTTAGCCATTGTTGATTTACCTACGCCAGCTTGACCAGCAATTAGTATCATCTGCATTTATTTAACTCCTTATATAATTGTTCAGGATAAAATATCTTCCGTTTAATTATACCTAAGTCTACTAGTACTTGGGATACAAATACACAGCAGCCATCAGGCATATCGGAACCTATGAATCTACCTATTAGATGGTAGAACAATAAGCCTCTACCAGTCAGAGAGAAGTTGTCTGGTATTTCCGGAAGGGGTTTGTCTACAATACCCAACTTAATGGAATCAACTGGCTTACAGTAGAGCTTAGAGTATACCTTTGGATTCACTACACTAAGACCACGGTTCTTATCTATACAGGTATACTCTATACTTTGAGTTCCAAGATCTACTTGCAACCCAACGTGAGTAATATTAGTACATGAAAAGAAACCTATAAGACAGTTCCGCCAATTTAAATGACGGGTATCGTAGAAATTAACAGAGAATTCTAGTGACATTCAGACCAGTTCTTTCCTACTCTATAGTCACCATCTAAAGGCATGATACAAGACAGTCTCTCACCCGCCTCTTTAATGGCATCACACCCTAGCTTACCAACCTCTTCAGCAATAGAAGGATCGCACTCAAACTGCCACTCATCATGGACGGTAGCCATCAGTGCATACTTACCCTTGTATACTGATAGTTTATTAATAAGAATACATAGGGCTAGCTTCATAACAATAGCCCCATCACCCTGTAATTGTACATTTAAACCTACATGTTGAGATCGACACGGTACTTCACGACCATCTAGTAGTGTAATTGTTTTCTTATCAGCTACTTGAAAGGCACAGTTATCCATTACAGTCTTAATAGCAGGTATATTTTCAAAGAACTTAGTTTTCAACTTACCACCAGTGTAGGCATTCTTACCCACAATCTCACCAATCTTCTGATTACCAGCACCATAGATAAGACCATAGAAGAATGTCTTTGCTTGGTCACGGTTCGTTAGACCTGCAGCTTTACGATTAGCTTCATGAATGTCATCATGTAGTATAATCCTACCATAGTCTAAGTTATCATAAGGTGCCATCCTGTTAGCCAGCATCCTAGCTTCTAGACCTGAGGCATCAATACCAACCTGAACCCAACCATCTTTAGGTTTGAATAAAGCTCGTGCTCTCTTGTCACCAGATACCTGTTGCATGTTAGGTTGACTAGCAGTCATACGACCTGTCACTGTACCTTGTACATTTACATTGCCATGTATCCTACCATCTCTTGAGGCTGTTGCTCTCTTGATCCAATCAGATACTTGACCTTCAAGTTTCATAACATCAAAAGCTCGAACTAATTCTTTAGCTTCAGGGTAGGATAGCTTCTTAAGAACAGCAGCGTCTACCTTTGGGTTGCCTTTCTCTGTTAAAGGTGGTTTCCAACCATACTTCTTAGACAATCTATCTGCTATCTGTTGGCGTGAGCCTGGATTGAATACAGTTACCTTATCTTTCAAACGCTTACCAGTCTTTTCAGACCACCTCTCTTCTACAATAGGTGGAAATACTTTACGCATCTCATCATCTATCCTAGCTTTCTCACCTAGTAACTCCATCTGAAGTCTTTCAGCAGCATCTAAATCAAAGCCATAACCGTTATCAATCTGTCTTGCTATGATTCTAGTGGTGATGTGTTCTAGATCTACATTCTTTTTATACTTCTTAATGAAGTCTTGTTGTGCATTGAAGATACCTAGATTAACTTTAACATCTTGAAGACAATACTCTAGCATCTCTTCACAGAAGTAATCAAAGTTATCATACTGTATCTTCTCTTCACCTAAATGTTTACCCCAGTTCTTTAGTGAGTTACCACCGAGGGGATGATTGTATGGATCAGGATACATAAGCCTAGATACAATCAAAGTATCTAGTGCTTTAGTAGTTATAGTTCCATATAATCTTTCAAGGAAAGGGATGTCAAACATTAGTATGTTATGTCCAATGATTAAGTCTGCATTGCGTAATGCTTTCACACCGTACTCAACATGTGATCCAACATACTTGGTCTCTTCACCAGAGTCAACGTCTATCGTACATAGACAGTAGACTTTAGTCCCTTCGGGGACTGCATT
>TARA_R100000700_G_scaffold1400_2_pt1 | contig 10456 bp, 17 predicted proteins | sample TARA_R100000700 | Tara Oceans TARA_R100000700 (sample SAMEA2622810) | marine metagenome | biome: marine biome (ENVO:00000447); feature: marine epipelagic mixed layer (ENVO:xxxxxxxxx); material: "saline water (ENVO:00002010), including plankton (ENVO:xxxxxxxx)" | depth 120 m | reverse complement strand
ATTGATTAGCTAATGCTTGTAATGCTGATCTTTGCTTAGAGCCTGATATAAATTTAGATCCTTGCACCGCTGCATTCATAGCAGTAGCAACGGAAAAGCCTAATTGTTTTGTATGCTCATTAGTCCATTTCTCAGCTAACTTTAATTCGCTCTTGATGTCTAATGTGATCATTTTATATATACGTTGGGTGATCGTTGGTAATGCTTATACCATGTTGAATCAGTTGTTAAAAGTGTAGCGTCAACGCGAATATCTTCTAATAGATGTTGCCTGAGAATTTCGATACCTATGTTTTGCTCAGGTGTATTTTTATAGCCTCTAAAGATATTACGCCAATCCTCCGGGGTGAAGGGGTTGGTCATTGTTTTAACTGGAAATACTGCTTTACTCATTGGCTGTAGAGATTGCCTTGAGTACTTACAGCATAGACAGAATTAATAATTGTGAAAAAGAAGACGGTTACCTGTTGCTGTTCCGTTTGCAATTACTCTTCTTTGTTGATTCGCTTGTGCTCTTTGAATTTCTGTCATTGCCCGTCTATATCCCTCTTGTAATCCTTGATTGTAAGCTTCATTTACATGAGCTTGTATTTGTTCAGGGGTTAAGGGTGGATTTCCTTTAAAAAAATGTATTCTTAATTCTTCTTGGTCAACTGTTTTTAAGAACTTTAGAGCTGCAACAGAAGCCTCGTTAGTGTTGGAATTTTTAGTTGCTAATTGGTAAAACTTCCTTAGTTTTTCTATGTTCATATTTACACTGAACAAAGTTTATTAATCGTCTTTTCACAAGCTTCTAAGTCATATAAGAGGTAACGAGATCCGGGTGTTTTGCTTTTGTAGTGCTTCCCTTTGCTTAGATTCGCGTCCCTTAATCTTTCGGCTGTTCTAACTGATACTCCTAGTGATTGCGCTAACTGCGCCATTGTTCCCCATTTGCTCATGCTGTGTCTTGTCGCGTCCTGTCACCTTACTATGGTTTCATAGCACTTGCAACCTTCAACGCTTTTTCATGCGCTGCAATAGTAGTTTTCTCTGTTGCGAATGGATAGGCCCGACAATGCGTTTCATATGAGTGCCCCATCATTTCGGCCATTGAGCCGCCGTCGATATTTAATTGATGCCCACGAACAGAAAAAGAGTGCCTAAATGAATAAGTTCCTAGATTCTCCTTTCTTCTCTTTAACGCCTTAGATAAGGAAACCCACGCAGGCCGCCTCTCTAAATATTTCCTTGCTGCCTCCCCTGATCCGTTTTTGCTTTCTAAAGGGGGTAATTTAATATCGTTTGTTTTTAATCGCAGTAATAAATTCCAATCTTGCCCATCTATCGGTAAAGGCAATAAACGGCGTGGTCTTGTCACCCCTGAACCTGATCTTTTTTCATAGCTGCAAAACAAATAAGGCTCGTTGGTTTTCTCGTCTGTTCTTACATGTAAATGGAGTAATTCAACAGGCCGAAGGCCATAAACTGCCATCAAGCAAATTGCATCTTTCCACTTTTTGCCGGGTGGATCATTTGGCATTGAATTAATGATTGATAGTATTTCTATCTCACTTATTGGGTGCATTTTCTGGCTTTTTGCATTTGCAGCCTTGCGCCCTATATGGCTTTTTAATTCAATAGGCGGCGTCCAGCTAACAGGGAAACTTTCACGCATTACACAATGCTTTAAAAACTGAGTTAAATTTTGCGCCCCTATTTCTCGCGATCTTGAGCCGGGTTTCCATTTCTTTAGACAAGCATCTATTAAATCAGCGGGGTTAGTTGGTGCATTATTAGCAAGTAAAAGTTTTAGAGCTGCATTTAAAACAGGTTCATATTTTGCGTTCCAAGTTTCAATTTTTATTGATGTTCCATGATTAATTTTTTGATCTTTAAAACGAATTAACGCCCCTTTCCAATCTTCTTCAATTTGGGGTAATCCATTAATAACTTGTTTAGCTGCCTCTTTAATTGGGATACCAGAATTAACCAATTTAAAAATCTTTTCAGCTCGAATAAATGCTTTTCCTGAGTTGTCTTTATGCCAATTCAATTTCAACGATGCAACCTTTTGCTTTGCGCCTGCATAATGAAAAATTCTTGTTTTGCCTTTGTCTTCTCTTACTCCCCACCCTTTACCAAGAGAATTAACCTGTGATCTAAGTGCAATTTCCCAAGGCTTGAAATTATTAACGGTTGGCATAAAAGCGCATAAGATACGCATAAAACATATCCTACATGTCGACACTTGTCACGACACGCCACCCCTAAAAGCCTGACACCACTAAAAAACCTAGTTCCTGACTAATTAATAAAAGTGCTTTGGGAGCACTAGGTCGCAGGTTCGAATCCTGTCGCCCCGATTGGGATCTCAGCTAAGGCGAATATTGCAAGCGCATAAAAAGCGCATAACCGAATACGGGTTTAACTAGGGTTTCGCCTAATTGGGTAAAGTTTTTTTCTCATTCGCTTCAAACATTTAGCCTCGATTTGCCGCACTCTTTCCCTTGAAACGTCCATTAATTCCCCTATCGCTTGATAAGTCAAAGGGCCGAGGCCATCAGCATCAATGCCATATCGCAACTCAAGACACCAACGCTCTTTTTCTGGTAACTCAGCCAATAAAGATTCAAGGTGTTCTAAACCTTGCTCAATTTCTAATTTTTCCTCTTGTACCATTTGCCCGTTATCTGTGACTAATTCAAGAATTGAAGAATCATCGAAAAGCTTGTCATTGCTGCAAGCCATTTGATCAAGCGATGTGATTTTTGGGGTGTGTTCTAAATATGCCCTCATCGTTACTTGTCTGATCTTGCAAAATTCCGCACATTCTTCAATGGTTGGGGTACGGTGATTTTTTTCTTTAAATTCATCAGCAAAAACAGAAACTTTTTTTTGTACTGCAATCGCATTTAATGGGAGGCGAATCGTTCGATCAGAAATACAAATTGATCTAGCTACCGCTTGCCTAATCCACCAATAACCATAAGTCGAAAACTTATAGCCCCTCGCCGGGTCAAATTTTTCTATTGCGCGGGATAGCCCCAAATTACCTTCTTGAATTAAATCTAAAAGGGTCATACTTCCCAACGCCGCTTCCGCGTACTTTTTAGAGATATGAACCACAAGGCGCAAATTAGCGGCAAACATTCGATCTTTTGCTTTTATACCGCGCCTGATTATTTTCTTTTGTTCTGGGGTTGGGTGTTCTAAATCTTTTAATTCCATGTAAGCCTTAACTTCATTGCCAAGACTTATTTCTTCGGAGGGGGTGAGCATTGGCACCCGGCCAGCTTGCCTTAAGTACCAATTAATTCCATCATCTGACACTTAAAAAGGCATTTCCTCAACTGCTTTTGGTTTTGGCGGTAATGAATACTCTTGTACGTTGACTTCTATTGATGCACCTGTTTCACCGTTTTTCTTTTCGTATAAATTTAAAAGTACCGAGCCTGCAATTGTTACTTGATCACCTTTTTTTAAAAAGTCACACGCCGCGTTCCCTTTATCTCCCCATATCAAACAATCAAGCGCACTGACAATAGTATTATCACCTTTTTTCTTATTTACAAGCACTCGCATTTTTGTTAGCCATAAACCTTGTCTAACTTCTTTTTGTTCAGGGTCAGCGACTAAATTTCCTGTTGCGGTGACATTAAGCATCGTTTTGTAGTTCGGGGTGAGTAGCGATTAATTTGTTGATCCCTCGATTAAGAGAAAGATCATGTTTTTTGCACCAATTATTCAAAGAGTGCCAGTTAACCTCGGTGAGCTTTGAAGAAACTTGCCAACGGGATTTGTAGCTTTCTTTATCTGCTGCCCATTGCCAATTACTTTGACCATAAGGCCGAGCACGTCGGGTTACTTTTTGCGATCTTTGATTGTCGTTGAATTCGGCTTCCATCATGTAAGGCGGTTGGTGTAATTATCAATAAATTCAACGTGCTTAGGCTCTTGCACATGATTAGAAAAACTACCTTCAAAGTCTGGGAATTTAAGCTTGTAAGCTTGCTTCAATCCAGGTAAAAGTGTTGGGTGGTTCTTAGCCCAATTCACTAGGTCGCCTAAATAAGTTTTTATATACGCAGGATCAACAGGCGGATTATCTATTGATTCTTTTTCTGATTGCTGCGTAGGGATATTAGAAGACTGTTTTAAAAGAGCCGTCGAGGATTGCCCTTGTTCACCGTCGTAAAGACTAAGACCGAACTGATCACCAAAGGAACTTAACGCCCTTTTCCTTGCGTCACTCTCTGCGCTCTTTGCGGCGTTTTCGTGGTCATTACTTGTAGCGCCACCAGTTCCAACCCTTACGACATTAGCCGCCGTAATTTCTACCCTTGCGATATAAGAAACAAAGCCTTTCCCCTGTGGGTCTTTTGCTGGTACTTCTCTAAGTTCTAGGGTTCTACTTGACCAGCCATCATGCCCGAAAATTCTATTGGCATTAGACATTAAAACCCAACTTTCGAGATAGGCTAATTTCTTGTAATCGCCTGATTCTCTGTCATAACTTCCCTTTCTAGTTTTTACAAACTTAGGGTTGATGGGTTGAGACAGTAAGTTTTTTTGTTCGTCGTTAAAGCTCATTTTCATTTAACCTCTTGTGAGCTTCTTTTAATTCATCTTGCCATGAATTAACCATTTGCTGATCTTCTTGATCAAAGTTTGTTGATGGGGCTGATTCTAAAGCATAATTATATGCGTTATGTGTAGCCTCAATTAGTTGAGCTGCTGATTGCCGAAGAGTACAAAGAAACTCAACTAATTTCTTTTCTTGGGAAGTCATTGTGAAGTCGAAGTAACCAAATCTTACTATTAAATCGTTAAGGGTCAACCCCTAAACATAAAGAATATTAAGAGACCATTTTTAGTAGTAAATCACTATAAACTAGTAAAACTAGATATGCCAGCTTTAGTAAAAATATTTACTTTCCTATGTCGCAATAGAAATTAATTTTTCGTGAATCTGTTCTAATTTTCTAGGTAATGGATCAGGTGAAAATTCTTTTAATGCCATAGTAAGAGGACATCGTTTGTATCTAAGAAAAACCGCTTTAACCTCGTCAGCTTCTAAAATATGCTCGCCTCTAATGACATCCATCGCAATAGTTAAAGCCTGTTTCTCTTTTACTGCTTTCATACATTTTAATTTATTTAATTCTTTCCATAAGTCCCTATCACTTAATAAGTTCTCCCTTGCAACAAGCTTAAAAGTCTTTTCAAGTTGTTGGCTAAATTCCTCTAAAAGTTCCTTTGTTAGTTTTTGTTGCTTTGTATATATAGGATTTATTTCTTGCCTAGCTCCAAACATTGCTTGAAAATCTTGAGCCGTAGCAGGTTCACCGTCGATATTTAAAAACGGTTCGGCTTGTTTTAATCGGTCTAAAACTACCCTTGAAAATCCTTTTTGAGTTGGAGGAAAATCATTGCTTGCTATGGCGAGGTTATAGGCTTCGCGGCTATACCAATATTCATTTTTAGGGTCTAACCTTGCGGTTTCAAAATATGCAATCTGACTATTAAAATAGTTTACGCCTTCGGCCTTAGCCCATTCATGGGCGTTTTGCTGAGATAACCCATTCATTTCACGCCATCTTTTTTCTGCTTTTCCTAAAGCTAGACGCGCTTCTAATCTTGTTGCCTGTTCCTTAGCCCTTTTAGATCGTCGGTCAGGCATTGTTACTTAGTAGGGGTAAACCCTTTTATTTTTATACGTATCAACATAAGAGATTTTACAGTTAAATCAAGGATTGAATTACAAGCGTAACAATTGTGCCTTTTTTTACAAATGAAGAATAGCAGATAAATTTGACATACGAATTAATAGCGGCATACTAAGGAACCATATTAAACAAGAGGGGTAAACCCTTAAAATGCCTGATTCTGACATTGATTTGGATAAAGAAAAACGAGCCTACGAAATGTTGCGTTGGGTTCCGTATTCATTCCCCGCTGATTTCAATATGGAATTAGCCCTATTAGGGACATATTCAAAAGCACAAAAAGAACGTTCTGATATTGCACTTGATGAATTTGACAAACAGCACCCGTATCAATCAAGCCCTGAGCTTGACGCATTCCGCAAACTCGAAGACCTTGGGCGCTTCACCCAAAAAGATTACTATTCACCCCACAAAGCAAAAGAAAATTATTACACCCGTGAACTTGAACGATATACCCGAATCACACACAGCGGAAATAGTCCGAGAAAACAAAAGAGATTTAGAGGAGATAAAAAAACACGCCGCCTATCTAGTAACTACTGAAAAGGATCAGCAAAATCAATTTTTCTTGTTAAGGCTGTTTGTTCAAGATTCAAACGCGCCTTTACGTGATAAAGAAATTCAAAGCTATCTAATCGAGGCAAGATCAAATCTTGTAGGAGCTGCCAAGCCTACAAGAAAAGGCGAACGGATGGATACAAGCCCAACCCCTTGGGTATGGGAAGGCGTGATCATGGCAGGAACTACAAATCTTTTAGTTGCACCGCCGAAGGTTGGAAAATCTGCGTTAATGATCGGAATGATTGGCGCATGGTGGAGGGGGGAAGAATCTTATCTAGGCCACCGACTCCACGGCAATTGTCCAAAGGTTTTTATTGTCGGAACTGATCAGCCTTCTAATGATTGGTACACCATCCTCAAGCGTGAAAAATTAATTGACGGTGATGGAGAACTAGGCGGCCCGATTGAATGTTTATGGCATACGGGCGCACCGTTGCACTTGAACGAGAAAGGAATTGCAGAGTTAGAAACAATTGCTTCAGAAAACCCCGGAGCCTTTTTTCTTCTTGACTCCTACCACGCTTGTGTAAGTCCTCTAGGTATTGACGAATCAACAAGTGCATTTGATGGACCTGCTAGGGCGCTTGCTTCGGCTCTAGCGGCTTATGGGTGTACTTTGACCATGATTCACCATACAAATAAGAGCGTCGCCGGAGGGAACGCGACAAACGCCTCTAGGGGTTCTAATGCTTTACCAGCGGCGGCAAGCTTAACGATCTTGCTTAACTGGCTTAAACAGCCCCCAGAAGGTCAAACGCAAACTGATTACCGCGTCATATTAAAAACACAAGGTAGAGCGAAATCTACAACCGCCGTATTTGAATTATTAGATGACGGATGGGTGACGCATGGTGACGGCGCGGAGGCAATGGCCCAAGAAGCGCGAGCCGAGGCCGAATTAGATTTACAAGGAAGACAAGCCGATATTTTTGATTACATCAAAGACAGATTTGAAAATGGCGGGTTCGAAGTTTCATCGACTGACTTGATGACGCAATTTCGTTTAGAGCGCACGAAGGCAAATAGAGCATTAGCGCAATTAACAAGAAAAGGTTTGATTTATAAATCAGGCGAGGTGGAAGTAACACTTGATGGAGGAAGACCAGCGGCATTATTTAGACCAGTGACCCCCCTCCCCCCAGAAGGTGTGTTTAACGTGTCAAACGTGTTTAACCCCCCTGAACATGATGGGGTCGATTCCCCCACATCGCACGCGGTGAGAGGTTTAACACATAAAACACGTTTAATACGTTTATACGAGGGAGGGGGTAGTAAAACACACCCCCAAAATAGGTTAAACACACCCCAATTAAATTCTCCTGTTGAACGTTTTTTGAATAATGAATGGGAGGGCGGCTGGCTCATTCATGACGCAAAAGAGCTTAATAACATCACCATCGTTAAAACTGGAAACCCATTATTGACCGTTTCTAATTTGCGTTGGGATATTGACCTGCGCCCTTGCTTGTCCCCTTTTGCTATTGCTACGCATGAACATCAACACGATCAGAATGTGGCCTCCAATGAAGAACCTGATCTTTCACTCATTGATTCACCGTTACCGCCATCAACAGAGATGGATTAAATGGAGTGTTTCGCAAATCGTCGATTCACGATCCGACGCCGTGAAGGTTATACACGACAAGACCCGCGAGAAGTGGGAGCCGCGAGGCAATACCGTTCACGCTTGTTTAGAAGCCTTCTTGCAGGGCAAACCATACGATCCGGGCGAGTATCAAGACATCGTGGACCCCCTTGTTAATTACGACCTGTTTAAACGTTGGCACGCCGTAGCTTGTGAATATCGAATGTTTGATATGAGCGAAGGCGGCGGCGTTGCTGGTTCTCTTGATTGCATCTTGAGGCATAACCAAACCGGAATTTATGCACTAGCTGATTTGAAGACGTTGAGTAAATCAGGAAGAGATAGAGACATTTCGGCGCAACTCGGCGGGTACTTATCACTGCTTAAACATTGCCGACCTGAGATCAAAATTAGTAAATGCTTTGGCATCTGGGCCAAACCTAAAAAGACATGGACCACCTCTTACAACGTTCAGGAGTGCATTGATAAATACCAAGAAATAAAAACTGAATTTTTTGCAAAACAACCCCAAATTTAAAATGGAACAAACCACTCTAGATTTTTCAAAGCCTGAGCAATTAAAAGAGATTGCAATGGAACAGGTAGAAGAAAATGCTAATGAAGAATTTAAGCGCGTTGCCTTAAAAAGTATTCAAACCTTTGCACTGAATAAAGAAACAATCACCGCTAATGATGTTTGGGATTCTTTGGACCTGTTAGGAATAACAACGCATGACAACAGGGCATTAGGGCCTATTTTTAAGAAAGCCGCAAAAGATGGATTAATTGAAAAGACGAACACAACGACCAAAAGTAACCGTTGTTCTAGGCATTGTGGAGATGTGCGCGTTTGGAAAAGTCTTGTATTCTAACTTGCTATGAGTTCGGAATAGATAGCGCTTGCTATTGACAAAGAGTAAACCCCTAGTAAATTTAATTTACGAAATTCAAAAATGAAATGCACGAACTTAAAAAGACCGTTTTATTTGCGATTATTGGGTTACCTTTTGTCGCCTATTCTTCTCATATTGTATCTAACCCTTTACCTACCATTAGCCTTGATTCTGAAGATTCTGGATCGCTTGTTACTATTGCTGCGTATGCCCAGGAACAAGAAGGTCAAACCCGTTTCGGTTATTAAAAAAGTAAAAGTTCCTGAACAGGAAATTAATGATTTGCTTGATCCTGAAAGCGATCTTTTATCGACTCTTTTAGATGATGCACTAATTAGAGAATCCATTATTTCGCATCTTGAAATCTGCTACAACTACCAAATCAAACAAGCAAATGACGACTATTGATTATTCACCAACTCTTTCACAAGACCTTTTAAATCCATTGCCAAGGATTACGGAAGAGTTTAAAAAAATTAGACAACAAGAAACAGAAATAAGATTAAAAAAAGAAGCTTTATTGAAAGAGATAAATGATCATCATTTTTACGGGAACATTAAAGATAGTTATTCAGAAAACGGGGTGAAAATATCGAAAAGAAATTTACCTAAAAAATATAAATTTTCAGATGTTGTAAATCAATTAGAGACAAAGTTAAAAGAACAGAAAAATTTAGAAATTGAGGATGAAATCGCAATAGAAGAAAAGCGCGGTTTTACGTGGGCAATCACGTTAGAGAAGTGACGACAGAAGAAAAAATAAAACACGCTGAACAGCGTATTAACGAATTAAACCTATTAATTAATCATTGGAGGGTACAAGGTGAAAACGAAAGAAGAACTATTGGAGGAATTGAGAGGTCAACTAGCAGAACTTAATCGGGTATGGGAATTACAAGACCTTGAATTATCAGACGAGGAATATATAGAAAAATTTGACTCAATTTATGAATCAATAAAAAAACTTGAATATGAATAACACGATTGAAATTGAAGTAGTTGGTCAACCTATCCCGCAAGGTTCATTAGTAGGGAACCCGCGTTTTGGAGGTCTTAGATATACAAACGATTCTTTGCTTAAAGAGTGGCGATCAAGAGTCATTGTTGCGTTAGCTGATGCTGCCCCAGATGATTGGGACCAAAACGCCCCGTTGTATGTTTCCGCGCATTTTAGATTTGTAAGACCTAAATCACATTTCGGGGTTAAGGGGTTAAGGCCGTCAGCTCCACAACATAAGGCAACGAAACCAGATCTTGATAAATTAACCCGTGGAATTGGCGACAGTATCGAACAATCAGGGATAGCTCGAAATGATAGTCAAATTATTCGTTGGACCGTTTCAAAGATGTGGACAGACGACCAACAACCGCCCGGCGTTCGATTAATTGTTACTATGTGTAAATAGTAAATAGTAGGGGTCTACCCATTGTGATATTATTAAATAGTAACGGGCGGAACCGGTGGGAGACATCCCCGGAAAGCTCCCGAACCTTCCCCCACTGTCGGGGGCGGCGCTAAGACCATGAGTCCTCCATCGAGAGATTCAAGGCAGTAAGTCCGGACAAGGTTGGCAACTGGTCGTGAAGCCCGGCCCGTGATCTGGTAGCTCCAGCACGAATCAAAACGAGGATCGCACCCTCAAACGCCGGAGACGGTTTACCAATTGCAAAAGTTTTAAATGATTTCTCAAACAATCAATTCAAGATCC
>TARA_R100000700_G_C3179273_1_pt1 | contig 10511 bp, 16 predicted proteins | sample TARA_R100000700 | Tara Oceans TARA_R100000700 (sample SAMEA2622810) | marine metagenome | biome: marine biome (ENVO:00000447); feature: marine epipelagic mixed layer (ENVO:xxxxxxxxx); material: "saline water (ENVO:00002010), including plankton (ENVO:xxxxxxxx)" | depth 120 m | reverse complement strand
TTGTTCTTCACCGTCTACTTTAATAGTATAAGTGCTAGGGGTTTCCGTCTCAACTACTTCTTCTTCTACCTCTACTTCTTCCTCAAGCTCAGTTTCTTCCGCAGATTCAAGAACATTTTCTTCTTCAACTGCTTCTTCTTCTACCTCTTCAGTTTCTTCTTGTAACTTTGAAACTAATTCAGCTTCTGTTTTAACTTCGCTTTTTGGTTTTTCGACAGCCTGTTCTGGATTGGTGGTTTCCTCACTTCCAAACATAACATCGAACATATTAAGCTGTGGCTTAGTGACTTCCTTTTCAGGATTGGTCTGTGCCTCACTCATTTATTTTCCTTTCTAATTATTTTCAATTTTGTCATTATGTATTAATGCTTCTAAATCTTCTGTTATAGAACGCAAAGCATCTAATTTTAACCAACACTCTTCTCTTTCATTAATAGTTTCTGATATAGTCCATTTAGATATTAAACCTTGATGTATGTTTTCTATAACTTCCTTGAATACTTCATTGTTCAAGATAGCATTTGCTTGATTAGCTTTTTCTCTAGAGTTCAAAGTTTAATACTTTATTGATTTTGATTTATCTAGGTTTTGATGAGATTTACCAGCGATTTCTTCTTTGGCAAACCTGTTACCAGCAGGTTTAGGAGGAATAGCAGGCTTGTTTCCACCAGCAGGAGGAACTGCTCTGTTTCCTACTTTTCCTACTACATGACCTGAGTATTCTTTAGGCATCTTAATTTCCTTTTAAAATTTTATTTTTATTCTTGGTAGGTTAGTCCCGAAAATATCATTTAGTCTATCGTGGATGTGAGAGTCCCAATGCCGTTTTTCAAACGGAACTTTTTTAGCAAGGTTTTTTGCTTTTTTTAATTCTTTTAAAACAGCATCATATTCTTTTTCGGCTGCTTTAACTCTCGAATCTCCGCTACTATCTGGTTTTAGTAAATGAGATTTTTTTGCTTGCTTTAAATTATCATGCCGTTTTTTTGCTAACTTTTGCATTGTATTAAGTCGTTGTTTTCGCCTACCTGTTTCTAAAGCTTGCGCTCCTTTTTTAGTAGCCATACCATAGTCCATTTTAATTTCCTCTTACCATTTTTTACAAGACCAATATCTTGCTGTTAATTTACCAGGAGGACTAGTATCACACTTATGTCTAGCCCTAAAACTTTTACGTCTCTTTGGCTGGTCTTTTTTAATTGTCATATTAGGATCGCCAAAACGAATAAGTTTTACGTTATCTCCTTGTTTTGCTAATACAGCAAACTTTTTATTTTTACCAGGAGTACGTTTTGGTTTATTGTATCCTGAAAATTTTTCGCCTCTGTATTCAATCATGTTTTTATTAAGAAATTTATAGGCTGTGCTTTTAATACAGCAGAGCCAGAAGATGCACTTGCGCTTACTGCTGTTCCTAAAGAAAATCCAGAACCTACTCCTACTGGAAAATATGTTCTATAATCTGGAACCCTAAAGTCAGAACCAGATGTTCCAAATACTGTTCCTACAACTGCATATAAAACTGAATAAGTAGATGTTGAGTAAGCTGTGCCATCGCATAATAACCAATCTCTAACACCGCTAATTGTTTCTGTAGTAGGTGCCGAGTTAGAAGCAAACATGATAACACTACCAGGTTCATGCCCTAACTTATTCATTTGTGTTGAACTTTGAGTAACAGCAGTAGTAGCCAAGTTAGGAAACTGGGTTTGTAAAACGCTTTTTATAAGTCTAAGATGATCGTCACCTTCAGAAATATTATCACTAGCTGCTGGATTAGATGTATTAAGCTGGCTAATATAGTTGGCTGATTCTACTGCCATTTGTTATAGTCCTTTTCCTATTTTAACATTATTAACTATTTGTGTCAACTATTCTTGTAGTTCAGGCCAAGTTACATTTGAAGGATCAACTGTATTTTGAGGTAAATCTCTTAATTGTTGACGATATAATTTTTGCGAATTACTCATATTTACATCTGTTAAAGCCCACCAGTCACACTCTTTTAATAGATTATTACGTTTTTCTCTAAGGCTAGACCAAAGTTGATTTGTTATAAATTCTTGTTCAGCACTTTCTGAAGCTCTTGTAACAGTTTTTGAAACTGCATCTGCACTCCATAAAGACATATTACCTCCAGGATGAGGTACTACAAATCCAGAATGTCTTTGAGCATGTGACTCTGCATCAGATTCATTTTCAAATGGCTGGTATTTTGTAACTTTATTACCATCTACGCCTGTAATTGATAACCAACTCATGTTTTACCTCCTAGTCTAGTCGTAGACAATGCTGAACTTTCCAGCATCCAATGTGTTCGTTAAATTCATAAATTGAATTTGAGTCAGCTCTGCCGAAAGAGCCTTTGAACCAGCGATAGTATGAAGCCACCCGTAACCAACATTTGCAATGTTGCCAGAGCAAGTCCAAACATAGCTTGAGCTGTCCATTAAAATTAAAGTTAGGTTTCCATCGAAAGTTGCAGAGGCAGTTGATCCTGTAAGTCTAAATCCTACGGTATCTGTCTCGTAAGTTCCGTTTATATTATTTCTTTCAACATATCCGCTAGTTTCAATTCCACCACTATCTCCCAGTCTGACATAGCTGTGATCACCACCGTTTGTAGATATGCCTTGCATACAAACATGAATACGTTTTACACCCGCAGGTATGCTACCAATTGTTACAGAAGTGCCGCTTGTTGTAGCTAATACCGAACTTTGTGTTGGCCCACTACTTGTTAAATCCAGAATACCTTGAACTGTATCAGTTTTTAACGCATCGCTAGAACCAACATCTACAAACATAAATTTATCAGAAGCTGTTATAGTTGCATCTGTTAATCCTGCTAAACCTGCGTGTAATCCAGCAGGAGTAATAACTCGTCCTGTGTCTGTTCCACTTGTTGTTTCTGCGGTAGTCGCTAATTCAGAAACCCCTTTGTTAGTTACACTAGCATCCTCCGCACTATAAGTAACAGTATCAGTTGCAGAAACAGCAACATCCATTGCTTCTCCTGCGGCAAAAGTCATTGTATTACCGTTAGAAACAGTTTGTGTAGTACTTCCATCAGACATAGTAAAGGAGGACATACTACCACTTGCAGCCCATTTTAATCCAGAATCTTCTCCGCTATCAGCAGTTAAAACGTAATCATTTGAACCTACCGCTAATGCTCTAGGATCGCCTGAACCATCTCCTACAAGAATACTTCCTTTAGCTGTTACATCTAATGCAGTAATAGCATCAGTCCCAGAACCTAATAATACATGACCGTCTCCTAATGAACTAGCACCAGTACCTCCATCAGCTACAGGTACGTCTGTTCCACCTGCTCGATATATAAGATTACCTTCTACATTAATGTCTCCGGCACTTGCTCTACCTACAGTAGTATCGGTAGCAGCTCCTATATTAACAGCAGTAAATTGAGGAGAATCTCCAGTACCAACACCGATAGAAGTTCTAAGTGTAGCTCCGCTTTCTGCAACTGGATCGCCCGAACCATCGCCAACTATCATTTGACCATCTGTCAAAACAGCCATTGCAGTTACAGCCGCAGTTCCAGAACCTAGTAATACCCCACCGTCAGTTAAACTTGTAGCACCAGTTCCACCGCTAGCTACAGGTACTGTTCCTGTGCTAACTGTAACTGCTCCTGTAGAAGAATCAACTGCTATTGGACTAGTAGCACTTATACTAGACACTCCTGACAATGCTGCTGCTAAAGTATCTTTCCTGACTTTATGAGTTGTTCCTGCACTAACATCTACAATAGGAAGAACATCGTCATTAGCTAAATCAGCTTCGACTAGTTCTGTTAAACCTGAGATTTTTTTATTAGTAGCCATGTCGTTGTTCCTCGCCTATGTTACTTAACCGTCCAGCCAAGCAATGTTTACAGTAGCAGTTCCGCTTGCAGTAATAGCAGCAACTTCATCGCCTTCTACTACTGTAACAAATACAGGCTCACCTACATTAACTTGTATACCGTTAGCTACAGTAGCAGTAGGGTCTTCGCCTTGACCACCCCTGCATAATACATAAGCCAACGCAGACGATGAGATACGAGCTTTTGTAATTTGTGCTGGACACCCGCTTGAACGAGTAGCTCCGCTAGTAGTTGTTGCAGACAAGTTTTCGCTAGAATGTATACGATAAATATTATTTTGTCTTCCTGTTGCCATTTTACTTTCCTTATGCTTTAATGTTTCTATCAGAGTTCATTTCATAGCCTAGCTCTATACCTTTTAGTCTAAGCTGTTCTTGTTTCATAGCCATTTCATGTTCAGTTTCCATACGTTCTAGTTCTAATTTTGCAGCGTCTATTTCAAGTTTTTTAGCTTTAACCTCTGCTTCTAACTGAGTAGCTTTAGCTTGTGTCATCATAGCTTGAGCTTGTACTTGAGCTAATTGATCTTGTGCAGTAGGAGCAGGAGGTTGATTGCTAGGAACAGAAATAAACTTATCTACATTTTTAATTCCCATTTCATCGGCTACTTCGCGCATTAAGTTGTATACATTATTAGGTTGTATAATGCCCTGCGTTTGTTGACCTACTTTTTCCATTAATAAAGCAAAATTATTTAATTTTTGCAATTTAATATCTTGATCTCCATAGCCTATACCTACTTCTATATCTACATCTAAATCTTCTCTCCAGCTAGAAGGGTCTATTGGAAAATAAACATTATTTAATCTTACTACCTTTTTTCTATTTTCATATCGTTGTATAAGATTATAAATATTTTTAAATATATTACGAACACCTGTGTCTGCAAATATTCTAGCTATAAGTTCTAACCTGCCTTGAGAGTTTGTCAATGCTGCGTTAGCTGCTCCTTGAGTAACATGGGACTTAAGAACATCTGCCGATAAACCTTGAGTTTTAGGATTTACACCTGTGCGACCTGATTTAATATCTTCCCAATATTGTAACATTTGGAAACTATGAGGTTGTAAACTAGGTGTTTCTATAGGTCTTAAAGCATTTGCAGAACGTGTCCTGACAATTCCTCCTGGTCTATTAGTCAGTAAATCATCTACGTTTACCTGTCCTTCTACAACTTGAAATCTACCGTTATTAGCAAGATACATATTATCTAAAAGATTACGAGTTAAAGTTGATCTAATTAACTGTATGTCTTCTACTGTTTCTGCTACGCTTAGTCCATAAAATTTATGGGGTATCGGTATAGGACAAACTGTACTGAAAGGTATATAGTCGATAGGTTCTAGATCAAGTATTTCTGAACCAGAGTGGCAAACTTTGTGTAATACGCTTACGCCTGTTCCATCTATATCTAACTTAATATACGACTCGTTTACAATTACTACTGTTTCAGAGTCACTAGAAGCTTGATTAGGATATACATCTGTAGAATCATAAGAATGTCTAGCCATGTATTCTTGACTAGTTGAAATAGCATCTGCTTCTGAAGAATACCCTGATAAACTTTCGACTACTTCTTTGTCATAGCCCATTTTAATCAAATCACTTTTAGACTTATGCGACTTATGACAAATAAATCTAGCATCCTCTAAAGTCTTAGCACCTCTATTTATAAGAAATTCTTCGGGTGGAACATTTTCTATAGTAACTTTTCCATCAATAGAAGTTCTTGCAAATATTACATTATGAAATATTTCTTCTACTTCTTCCATTAATCCTGTATTGGGATTCATGTATTCTTGTATTTTTGTAATTTCTTCGTGTTCTATTACTTCTAATTCTTCATCTTGAGTTAATACAGAATATTCTTGTTCTGTAAGGTTTTCGTAATTTTCCGTTGTTACCTTTTCAAGTTCTTCCCAATAATGTTTAACAACTCCTACCTTTTGCATAAGAGCATCTAAAAACATATTATACAAAATCATAAAACCATTGTTCTGTTTGTAGAACACATGATTAACATATTTAGTTGCTTGTTCCGCTATTACTTCATCTTCTGGTTCTTCAGGAACAAATTTTACAACGCTATCCCCTGCTGTAAAAATACGCATAAGGCTAGGCATCATCCACATTAAAGTATCTTGAACGTCTGTAATAACTACTTGTGATCTTCCGTCTTCTTCATTACCAAAAGGTTCACCGTAGAAATACTCCATAGCTTTAGCTTGTTGAGCACTTATTTCAGAGTCAAGATAGTCTGAACTTCCGTTTATTTCGCTTTCAACTAAAGAAATAATTTCTTGATCGTCTAGTTCTCTTGCCATGCTTTCCTCTTACAGTAAACTTTTAGCTCCAACAGCAGAAAATACAGGTGCTGTTTTTCTTTGCTGTGCTATTATACTTTCTCTAAATAATTTTAAAGCTGCTTCTCTTTCTTCTGGACTTAAAGGTAAGCCAGGTGTAGTAGGAATATATCCACTTAAATCAGGTGTAAAAACCTGCTGATTGTCTACTACTGAAATAGGGTCTTGAACTTTAGGAATTGCAGAAAATCTAAAGTTTTGAGCATCTTGTAAATTATCAAATACTTGGTTTTCAACTCTATACCTGGGGCCAGCGATAGTATCTACTATTTCAATACCTGGATATATCGAAGGTGTTGAAGGAGGAGAAGGCCCGAATGAAGGTGGCGAAGGTGGTGAAGATGCTGGTTCAATATTGTTTACAGGAGACTCTGTAGAAGGAGTATCTCCTGCTTTGTTAGAAGAAAAGCTATCAAAAATATCACGTAAAGAAAAGCCTAACAACCCTTTTCCAGATCGTATATTATTTGACATATTTGCTATTGATCCTAAAAGACCTACAGGCCCAGGTAAAAATCCTGCGAGTCCGCTTACTGCTCGACCAAAAGGACTGTCTGTCTGTCCTATATTAGTTCTGGAATGATAAGGAGTATTTATAGGGCTTTGAGCTTGAGCAGGGGTTAATCCTGTAACAGCTCCTAATCCACCTGGTTTTCCATGTACTGTTACATCCCTAAAACCTTGATCTAAAGCTGATCTTACTTTACCCTGAGTATCTCCAAAAAATCCTTTAGTCATTGTTGCTACAGGATTATCTAACATAGCCTGAAAAGTTGCAGGATTTATATTTGCTCTATCGTCAGCAGAAAAAAGACTCATTATACTTTCTGGAGTTGCAGTAGTATCGCCAAATCTTCCTTCACCAAAGGCTTCTGTACCAGGAATATTTCCGCGCACACCTCCATACCCTGAAGGTCCACTAGGACCAGGTGCGCCTCCTAATCCAGCGCCTCCTAATCCAGCCCCTATACTTCCAGAAGAAACTCCTGCTCCTATACTTGCTCCACTATGACCGCCAAAAACTGCCATTTTAAACTATCCCTGCATTTGAGTATTCAATTTTTTTATCAAAGCTATACTTACGGTAAAGTGTTTTTGATTCTTGTTTTTCTCCAAAACGTTGTACCGATAAAGCAGCGTATCTCATAGCACTTAGACAATCATCTTTGATTGCGACCACTTTACCATTTTTTCTATGATAGAGACGAAGCTCCTCAAGGGTATGTATACAGGATTTAAAAATAAGAAGACGACCCGTTTCAAAGCGTTGTAGCAACATGCTAATGCCCGCTTCAACAGAATTATTACCATTTAGTTCTCCATCTACTGGTGGGTTTTTAAAATGTTCTAATAACATAAAAACACCTAAATCTCTGTATTGTTGAGCAAGTTGAACTCCAGAACCCTTATCATGCTGTAGACCATCGTGTGGGAAGGCTACAGGTATGCCAGGTGTTCTAGCGTTTAAAACTGCTGCATGAGTTAAAGGTGTTTCCTTACTTCTTCTATATTCATCGTAAACATAAATTATATCGTTGTCTGCGTCAAACGCTACCCAAATAACTGCTGTTGGATGGTCAAATCCAAAGTCTATAGCTGCTAACCTAATAAAATGTTCTGGAAGATCAAAATCTTCGCAAACTACATCGTCTTCACTTACCGGATATACCAGACCACTTCCAAATACTGGTATACCCTTGCTCCGCATATCTCTCTCGGCGGGGCTGTATACGGATAGGAGCTGTTCTTTTGTAGATACGTCTAAATGTTCTACATCGTCCCAGGTGGCTGTTGTTAGGCTTTGTCCAGGTTTTAGATCGTTTAAAAAACTGCTTACTACGCTGGTCATGCCTCGTTCTGGAGTGAACGTCATATAGACAATTCCGTTTGTATCGGCTGTTCTGGTTATACACTGACTAAAAATTTCTTGTTTAGGTTCTTCGTCAAGCCAAACAACGTCTATAGCCTCTCCCATAAATTTTTCAAAACCTTGTTCATACGCCTTAAAAGTAACTAAAGAGTTTCCACCGCTTTTGTGTTTTACCAATGCACTAGAAAACGCATTTGGAACACCTGGTTTTCTAATGGTTTCTACAATGTTGTTTAGCGGAATAACTCCCGTGCCTTTTTTACTAGGGTCTTGAGGATTTCCAAATAACTCCTTTTGTATAATATCTCTAGTTGTATCGTTACTTTCACCTGCTACCCACACTCGGACAGGTTTGTTAAATCTCTTCCCCCTCCACCATTTAGGATAGTTTCCTGTTAAATGGTAGGCGGTTTCTACAGCACCGCAAAAAGTCTTACCTACGCGGTTAGCTGCCATTAAAATTCTTTGCCTACAGTCTTCACCATCTTTGTGAAATTTAGATTGATACTTATATGGTTCGTAGAGTTTAATCTTATTTGTATCAATTCTACGTTGTTTTTCCTGTAGTAACTTTAATACCTCTTGTTTACTCCCGCTAGGCACTAAGTTTCACCACGTTGCTAAGACGTTCTATCTGTTCATCTAGTTCCTTATCACTAAGTTCAGAAACCTCTTTAATAGTTGTCTCTTGTTTCTGTATAGCGTCATATCCTGCTCTACTAAGGATGTCTCTAGCAGCGTTAAGCTTTACGTTTTCCGAATCCGCTGTTCTCATAAGAGACTCTAAAACAGACAAAGCAAGAGTAGCCGTTTCACCAACTCTCTCGCTTATACGTTTTTCTATATGTCTAAATAAATGTCTTTGTAATCTCTTTGCCCTATTACACGCATTTGTACGATTAGCAGTATATCCTGCTTTAAAAAAGGCTTTTTCTGGTTCTAAATTATTATCTACTAAGTTTATAATAAAATTATGCTCTTTTTCTGTAAGCTCTTTTTCTAAAGATTTAGGCTCTTCTAAAGAAGCATATAAACCTGTTTTTTTCAAACTCAATACTTTTATCCCTTTTTCCTAGATTTTACTTTTGCAGTTTTGGATAATTCTGAAAAATGAAATAATTTCTTACTACTTTTTGTGTGCGTTTTCCCAGAATGTAAAGTTCCATTAGGCATTTTATGAACATTGCCTGTATGCTTAGTTCCATCTTTAAAGTAATGAGCATGGTTTTTTGGCATATTTTAACTCCATTTTGTTTATAAATTAGAGTATATATCATTATACTATGTTGTTGCAATATTGTCAACCCCAAAATTTTACAATTATCCCCAAAAATGAACGCAGAGAACTATATACATACTTATATACGCAGGGGGGGCAAGCGACTGGTGCAAATTTGCAACACTGTTGCAGCTTTGTTACAGTGACATTTAGACAACAGTGTTTCAATATTGTCACAATGTTGCATTAAAGCCACAGTTACAAAATTGGAAACAATCTTGAAATAATTTTAAATGGTTTTTAATTTTGTTTCAATGTTGAAATAATTTTGAAAAGTGTGTGTGGGTGTAAGATGGATATCATTTGAAAATAAATTATTGATTATGCTTAATAATAAAAATGTTAATTTTTTTAAAAAAAGGTGTTGACAATGCAACATAGTTAATATATATATATATTATAATGATTATACTGTGAAAGGATTTTTAAAGATGAATGATTTAGAAAAACAAATTAAGGAAGCCTTTGAAAATGCAATCAGGCAAGGTAGATTGTCTCTGGACGAAGCCTCTAGCAATTATGTTGGGGATTTCATGTGGATGGGGAAAAACTCCGAAGGCCTCGATGCTTTTAAAAATTCAACAACCAGACAATACATAAAATAGAGGTTTGGAGGGAAAGAAATGAATAATAAATATGTTTTCACATTTGTTGAAGAAGTAACATCACAAGTGGAAATCGAAGCACAAACTGAAGATGAGGCAAGAAAAATAATAGAGGAAGGAAATTTCAGAGGTGAAGAAATTTTAGAAAGAAATCATTTAGAAATTTTAGAAATCCATCTTATATAAAAAAGAATGAAACGGAGGTCAAGAAATGAATTACACCAAAAGACCTACTTGGGAACTGAAAAACATGGTTAAAGCGTTAAGCATGCTTAGTTTGTTAAATACTCCAGAAGAAGATGAGCGACTTAAGATGGTAAAATTAGAATTAAAAAGGAGAGCAAGAAATGAAAGTTGAGAATATCAGAAACAAAGCTAATAGAATCCTTAATCAATTTATAATTGAAGACGACGAAGGTAACACATTTTTCCAAAGCTATAAATCGATTATAGTTAAAATAGATTCTAACGGTGTAACGACCTTGGATGAAAAGTTTTGGGA
>TARA_R100000700_G_scaffold26840_1_pt1 | contig 10671 bp, 5 predicted proteins | sample TARA_R100000700 | Tara Oceans TARA_R100000700 (sample SAMEA2622810) | marine metagenome | biome: marine biome (ENVO:00000447); feature: marine epipelagic mixed layer (ENVO:xxxxxxxxx); material: "saline water (ENVO:00002010), including plankton (ENVO:xxxxxxxx)" | depth 120 m | reverse complement strand
TCGAGAAGCATGGAAGATGGTAGGCGTGTCTGGCTGCTTGAGAAAAATATTTGATGCAAAGTCGCAAAGATGAAATGCGTGAGCAAGTAATCGCCTTTCACAAAAGTCATCCCGATGTATGGGATCTGTTTGTCAGGTTTACATTTGATAGAATCGAGAAGGGGTACGAGAACTATTCGGTCAACGCAATCTTCGAGCGCATACGCTGGGAGAAGGACTCTGGTGGTGATGGCGTTAACAATTTCAAGCTCAATAATAATTACAGGGCATTCTACTCTCGTAGATTTATGCGTATGTATCCCCGATATGATGGCTTCTTCCGAACAAGAGAACAGATATCTGAACAAAGGGATGCCACACATATGCCAGAGCTAACTCCGAGTCACTTCGGTGAGTAAACTAGTCGTGCTAGAGATAGATGAGGTCGATGCAGAGCAGATCATAGAGTATGTTAAGACTGCTAACAGGAATCTAGAGGTGATAGCGGAAGCGTTAACATCGATAGCTGATCGCATAAAAGAATTAGAGGACGCATCGGATGATTAAGTGTGAGCTTTGCGGGGTACGAGAGGACGAGAGAAGTATGCAGGATCAGTGTGGTGTTTTCCTGTGTAGGCGCTGCGTAAACTATTACAGTGATGAAGAGCTTGAGGAGCTGCTTGAAACAGAGAAAAAGCTTGAAGAGTTCAACGACATCGATAAAAGATTGCGGAAGATGTGGGGTGAAGATTGAAGTGCTTGGATCTTTTCTCTGGGATCGGTGGATTCAGTGTCGGGCTCGAAGGTGCTGGCATGGAAACGATTGCATTCTGTGAGAAAGATCCGTTCTGCAGACAGGTTCTAAAAAAACATTGGCCCCATGTGCCGATACACCATGACATAGGAGAGTTAGATGGGAGACAGTACAGAGGAACAGCCAGACTTGTTTGCGGAGGATTTCCTTGTCAGCCCTACAGCTTGGCGTCCAGGGACAGACTCGGCTCGGAAGATGACCGTGCGCTCTGGCCGGAAATGTTTCGCGTCATCAAAGAAGTCAGGCCAGATTGGGTTGCTCTCGAAAATGTTGTTGGAATCATCGATATGGAACTCGACACGGTGCTATCTCAACTGGGAGTTGAGGGCTACACCACAGAAACATTTGTACTGCCAGCTTGCGCCCAAGATGCACCGTCCATCAGATCAAGAGTCTTTGTTCTGGCCCACACCTACGACGAGAGAATACAAAGGGGCGAGAAGCCAAGAATCGATGGACAAAACTGGCAGGAACCCGATGACAAATACATTGAGCGATGCGGTGGAAGCGGCCTCGGGGTACAGCACGGAGAGTGGGAAGCTGCGTGGATCGCTGAACCCAGAATTTTGCGAATGGATCATGGGATTCCAGATCGGGTACACAGAATTAAAGCGTTAGGCAACGCCGTTGTGCCGCCGCTCATAAGAGTTTTAGGTGAAGTAATTATGGAAGCAGACTGTTACTTTCGAGATGATTATATGATACTAGATTCTGCTGAAGACTAAACAGGATTGGCCAGGGAGGTTCCATTACTCTCCTCCTAAGAACCACTCCCCGCCGGTGGGGCCGTAGGCGGGACACCCCCCCAACAAAGGTAATCCCCATGTCAAGATTAAGAACCTCTGCGAAGGGCAAGATGTGTACGCTGCAGATATATCCATACTGCAATAACAATCCAGAGACTACTGTGCTTTGTCATTTACCAAGCAATAGTGGAATAGCAGCTAAGTCGCCTGATTACTGGGCGGTCTATGGGTGCTCTTCATGTCACGATGTTATCGACGGGAGAGCCAAGACGGATCTATCGAAAGAAGAGATCCTAAAATGTCAGATGCGCGGGCTTAAAAGAACGTGGGAACACATGATGGAAAATGGATTGATAACCATCAATTAGTTCTACCTATCTTCTTGTCATACCTCTTGTTGAACTTGGCATACTCTTCATTGATCTTGTCGTAGGCAGCTTCCTCTTTAAGAGCAAACTCTCTGGCATTTAATGGAGAGTCAGATGCTTTTTCTCTTAGCCTTCTTATTTCAGCTCTAATTCTTTTTATCTCTCGCTCTGTGTCATCAAGAATGTACTTAAAGTCTAGGTAGTTTTTGTTTTGCTTGTTGTAATCAATCCTCTCTTTGCCTCTAAGAGAATTGTACTGCCTGTTCTTTTGAGTGATCTTGGTTCTTCTTTCATAGAAGTCCTCCATAGCAGCCATTTGGCTAGGCTCACCCATAATTCTTCTAACAAAAGGTATTTCTCTAAGCTCCAGATCTTCTGAGTTGGCCCACTTTTCTAGGGCGTTAAAGTTTCTTAGGCCGAATGTTCCTGCCCCACCAACTATGAACTGAGTCAAATGCTGTAAGGTCTCTGGGGATACATCAATAAAACCAGACTCATTAGAGTTGCCTCGTGTCAGCTCGTTTAGAAATGATGCAGTCTGCTTAAAGATCGCGCCAGTTGACGCTCTGGCTAAAGCAGAATCGGGATACTCAGGCTCTCCTGGAAAACTCTCTCTGTATATCGGGCCGCCCCAGAAGTTTCTGTTGAGACCTAACTCTATGAATGGCTGAGCAACTGTTGGAGCCACTGATACCGCAGAAGCCCCTACTGGTGAGAAAGAGCTGGTAAATGCAGCCAAGAAATTACTAGTTGCTTTCTCTGCAGAAATTAATCCTTGAGACATTTCATACAGGTTTTGTCCCAAAACATGGAAAACATTGTACCCATATGGCAGAGGTATTGAGTAATACTCTCTACCGTTGTCTTTCATAATGATAATATTTCTTTCTTTTACAAAATCCTCTATGTCTGAGTAGTAAGATCTGCCGCTTATTGGATCTTCTTCACTCTCCTCCTCTGCCCTCATCGCGTTGATTGCACCTAGAGCAATGAGTCCTGTGACAGCGCCCTGCTTGACTCTGCTTGCTTCTTTGCTGAACGGGTTGCCTTTCGGCCCAAATAATCCTCTGGCAAAGTTAGCTGTACCTTGAACGCTGGCATTGAAGAAAAGATACAAAGAGTTTATCAGGTCTCCACTCATACCTTTTCGATTAAAGTTGATCGTCAAATTCTTAGCTAGACTAGCTGCTCTAGCAACCGCAACATCTCTAGGTATGCCTGCCTCTAGAAGCTGATCTCTCGACGCTTTGAAGGTCGCAAACCTGACAGCGTTCTCTACAGCAGAGTTACTGTCCTCTACGAAATTAAATATTGCGTCTCTTCGTTTTTTGAAGTTGCCTGTGAATGTTCCATTAGCCATATCCACCATTGACTGTATGGTTTTGAATTGATCCTCTGGAGGTCTAGTGTGGAACCAGTCTGCCTTTGCTCCTGATCCGATGAACTCCTTGAAGTCCTCCATGTCTTTGGGGGATATTCTCGTAAAGAACTCTCCTGCAGCTTTCATGGCATCTGTTTCTACTAAGTCTCTAAAGGTTCCAGTCTTAATGTCGTACCGTCTCAGACCTTTGTAGAACGCACCCATAGAAGGGATTACGTCTTTAAGAACTGTGGATATAAGCTTCTGATCTTTTGCTTTGCCTTTGGACATATTCTGCTCGCCAAGCAGATTGTTGATTGCTGTCTGCACATCACGAGAGAAGTTTCCAATAACGAACTCTGGGTTTAGAGATGTGTTAACCATAGAAAGCCATCTGTTAACCACACCAAACTTCTGTATTAATTGCTGTGCATCACTGGCATTCATGCTTAGCAACGCTTTCTCTAACCGCTTATCAGATAGCTTCACATAATATTGCTCGCCATCTATTTTTGCTCCAACTGTATTTGGATCTAATGCACCAGCTAGATTATTAACTCTGTCTACAACTTGTTTTATATAGTCTTTTCTATTTGCGCCAGCAGGAATCTTTGTGACCTGTGTGCCTTGTAAGTCTGGATCTTTACCAACATAGGTATACTTTCTTTCTAGTTGCGATGTTACCTCTGAATCACCTGGGGCTATGACGCTCCAGAAGTCTGGGTTTGGATTGTCTTTTATTAGCTTGATTAAACGCTGGCCTACGTTTTGATTCTTTATGCCCCTAGATATTGATCGCTCAGCATTTAATAATGTGTGTCCAAGGCTGGATTCTGCTGCGCTTTCACGACCCATGGCAGCCATAGTCTCTGGCCCCTTAGTGCTGTAGCTGCTGCCGATTACTATATCCTGAGCTACATCATCCTCCATGTCTTTGCCGCGCAGAGGGGTGTAGTATTTGAACATATCCATGATTGAGTCTGCCGATTCTCGGTCAATTAAACCGTACTCAACATTCCTATCCATAGTTTCTTTATTGATCTGATCCAAGTCTTTAGCAATAGAAAGCAACTTCTCTGCCCTTGCGTTGCCTCCAGTCCATGTCTCGCTTGCATCATTCCAAAGTAACCCATACTTGTCTGCCATGCGCCCTTTGACAAAGCTATTAGAAAGTCGCTCACCTGTCTTCAAAGATCCCGCTCCTGGAGATTCTTCCACATCGAGCCTGCGGTCTCTAAGCTTGAGCATGTTGTTTCTTTCTATCGCATGACGCAAAACTAGAAACTCGTCCACCTCTTCCAAGGGGATCTCTGATTCAGCTATCTTCTGAGCTAAAGGGCGTTTTTTATTGAGATCGAAATCTTTAGCGAGAGCGCCTATCTTACCGGCAACAGTTTCCTCGCCAACATATGGATTGTCCTGATCCCTAACCTCTGGCAAACCCTTCTCAACTCTGGCTCTGTTAAGGCCATCTATAAGATTTTTAAGACCTATAAACTTATCTTGCACTTGATAGATAAACTTATCGCCCTTGGTGTAGTCGGCCCCTCTAAGAAAATATGATCCGCTTTGCCAAGGGAATGGACCCTGACCAACCATATCCTGATTTACTATAGAATTTAATGTTTCTGGATTTCTGTTTGCTGCTCGCATAATAGGATCGCTTTCACGATCCTTGAAGTCTTCTGCAATTTGATCGGCTTCTTTTCTTCTAGCAGATATTATTTCTTGATCTGCCCTTGAGAGCCTCGACTCCCTTGTATCTTCCTGTACTTCTCTATCAATTGCTTCATCGCTGCGTCCCCTGCTTGCATCGCGGCCAACTCCATCCCTTGAGATGTACCTGTCAGTGATTTCAGAGATTGTTTCATTGGTTGATGCCCCTTTATAACCAGATTTCTTGGCAGCGTTTATCATATAGAACCAACGCATTGCCTGCAAAGCTGCAGGGTCTGCATCCATTTCATATTTTTTATCGAATTCTTTTTTGAATCGTCTGGAAAAATCTTGGAATAAAGCATCCTCATCTACCGTAACAGGCAGCCCAGTGTTCTTTTTGAATTGATCCTCGAAGTAACTCCTGATGAATCTAGACTCCCAGACATCTATTGTTGTGAATCTTGTATCGCCAGTGAGGTTTAGCGTGTAAGCGCCCACCTTTTTACCAAAGATAAACATCCTTGGGATAAGTTTGTCTTGGCCTGTAGCTTGGTTTACCAGTGATCTGATTGCGCCAATATCTGATACATTGCTTTTGTATCCCATCTTTCTATTGAACGCCTGCAGCTCCTTGACAGTCACCCCCTCAGAAAGAAAATCTACTGCTGACTTGACAGGCTCTGGCTCGTTACTGTTTAAATTTATAAGACGCTCAAATACTTTTAGTGCTCTGGCTTTGTTTGGACTGGATGCCCCAGATATTTTAAATGGCGATGACTTGATAACGACATTGCCGTTTTCGTTAACGCCCATCTTTATGTCATCTAAGTTGCCTTTGTCTTTGTACAACTCAAAAACATTTAGGGCATCTCCAACATTTGCTGGCAGAGATGTCTGGGCAGAGTTCAAGCCATTGAATACCTGATACAAACGTAACTCGTCATCTGTTATCTCTCCATACTTGGAGTCCAGCGCCTGACGAACACCCTGCATGTCTGCTTCGTAATAGTCTTTATACTTGGGATTGTCTGCTATGAAATCAGAAACATCGTTCAAAGCTCTCTTTGCGGCAGTGCCTATCTTATCTGTGGACACGGTTCCTTTGATTTCAGCAAGCATGGAGGGCCAAAACTTGCCAAAGAACTCTTCTTCTACTGCAGTGTTGTAGTCATTGTATTTGGTAGTGGCAAGCTTGATTGTGCTTTCTATTGGTGTTGTAGACTTTCTTCTTGCTTGAGCTGGCTGTTGGCCTGGGATAGTTTCCTCTAAAGATCTCTCGTCGCTTGGCATGCCGATACCCCTTTCTGGCACAGCGCCAACTAATCTTTCTGTCTGCTGGAGAGTTCTAATCTTTCCTCTCTCTCGCTTACCTATCTCACCAGACTCAAGTCTTTGTACAATGTCCTCGAAACTCTGGAACCCAGTGCCTCTGATCGCGCTAGATGCTCTGTCTATGAAATTATAGAATCTGTTTATAAGAGACTTTGGCTTTCCTGATATAAACTTGTTATCTTTTCTTGCGTCCTTGATTAGCTCTGCGACAGCCTCTTCCATTTGAGATACGGGACTCATCGGCCTCCCTCTCCCATCTGTCTTATATCGCTCCTTAGCTTCTATAAAATAACTTTTGTTAGGATCATCTTTACGCATTTTTTTCTTTGCTGCGTTCTCCAGCAAAGACCACTCGCTTTCCTCCCACAAATCAAGATCTCTTACAGCATGGACTGTCTCGTGATTTAAGATCTGATCAAGAGCCGCCTTCTTAGACTCTGGGCTGGCATCTCTGGAAAGCTCGTTAGCAACATCCATTGCCAAGAATATTCTTCTGACTGAGGGCAAGTAGTAACCCAGAGGCACATCAGTTGTCTCTCTTGGATCTCCAGTAAGTATTATCTCTCCCTCTCTGGTAACTGGGCCTAACCTCAAGGCATCCATAACCCTTACGCCGACATCGCCCAACCCGATAGCGTTCATCTCATCCTGTAGATTTTGCTCAAAGAGTTTTGCCTCTTGGGCAATTGGCATCTTTGTTACTGGATCAAATAAAAGCTCAGGCTCCTTGTAAGGTATGTCTGGTATGTCATCGAACTGATCTTCTATTCTGGTCTGCCTTTCCCCTGACTCTATGGCTGGAAGATCAGGCTTAACATTGACCGTAAAATCTTTATTTACTAAACCGCTTGATATTAGATCTTTTGAAATCTCTTCTGATATTTCATATGTCGGAAAGGGTTCGTCTCTTATTTCATCTAATCTTCTTTTTATAAGAGGAAACAATCGATCACTATCTATTTCAGAAATAATGCTTTCAATGTTTGCTGGAGAGCCATCCTCCATCGCTATTACATGCTCTGTAACTATATCGTACAGGCGTTTCGTGTATCTCTTAGGGGTGAAGTTTGGTATCCGGGTTTTTTGCGGTAATCGCGGAAACTTTTTGATCTCTTCAACAAGATACATACGTTGAGAGGGAGACATATTATCCATGCCTTGCTCGCCAACGATACGCTGAGAGATGTATTTTACCTCTGGTGAATCAATGCCAGACACTATGTTTTTATCAACGAGGGCTTTTTCTAGCTCAGCTCTGCTGGATCTTTCGTCCTGATACTCTTGCCTGCTTTGAGCAACCTTCTTGCCCACCGTGCCAAAATCAGAGAGCACCTCTGCATCGTCTGGTTGCTTTATACCCAACAGAACATCAAAGACGTTAGAGTATTTGTCACCCAGTATTTGTTTTGCTTCATCTAGAGTGAACTCATCTATCTCTGATAAACCTTTTTTCTTTCTCTCTAGGTTTACTTCTTGAGATGCAGTTAGATTAGAAAGAGGCTTGTATAGTTTTTCGCCTCGATCTGTAAAGGGAGGAACACCGTATTGCTCAACGTGCAACTGGTCTATTGTTTTATCTTCTTGGAAGGGAGATGTGGCAGACGATACCGTGCCTGCAGCTTGGTTTAATACAGCACTGTTTATCTTGTATATGTTAGGTCTGTTAAGCTTTTGACCTATGATGTATATGTTTTCCGCTTGCTCTGGAGTGTAAAGCTCTGGGGACAAATCCATTGAGTCTAGAATGGCTCTGTTTATATTACGATTTACAAGCTCCTTGTTTAGGCTAGACGTTAGATGAGCAGCAAACTCATAATCTCTGGATGGCTCTCCATAAACCTTTCCATCTTGGGTGCTATATACCTCAAACCTAGAACCCTCTGGGCCAAGCTTAATCTCTCTAAACGTGAATGCGCCACCATCTGGGAATACGTTATCTCTTCTCAGCGCATCCCTAGATATCTGATTAGCATATTCAGCGGCCTGTTCTGCTAATGTAAGATTTTGCCTTGTCTTGGGCCTATAAGGTTGTTCTGGATTAAACGGCTCCTGCTCTACCTTTTGCGCTTCTTCTTGGAGTCTTGTTGCCTCATCAATAGCTGCAAGGCGATCTCTTTGCTCGAACTGAAGTTTGTATATCTCTGCGTCTTCTAGATATTCTGCCCTTCTCTTATCAAGCTCATTTCTAATTAATTGCTCTTTCTGCTCTTCAACATTTCTTATGGCCCTTCTTTTCTTATTGGTAAGACCAGTTGCAAATGCGTCCAATATTGCCCCTGCTGGAGCGCCAATAGTAAAGTCATCCCACATTGAGTCGCCAACCGCGACAGTCTCATCGTATAAGCCATACTGAATGCCGTCCTGTAACAGACCAGAAACAGCTTCTTGAATACCCTCCACCGAACCCTGCTGACCGGCACTCTTTAGCCGATCATATCTGCTCATAATCTGATTTAGTTTTCTCGCCTCTGTGAATAACTCGTTTCTTGCCCTAGCTATTGCTACTTCATCTCCTGCTTGAACTGCGTCATCCAGTTTTTTCTGCAAACCCTCTACGATCTTTTCGGGCTCTTTAATGCCTCTTATTTTTTTTAAGGCGCTAAGAGGTGTTATTGATTCGAGAGTTCCTACCGCGCCACCAAGGAATATGGATAGATCTTCCTTCCTGTCCGATATCTCTATGCCTCTCTCTCTGGCAGCTCTAATCCTTTCTGCCTGCTCGTCTGCTCCAGCGCCAACACCAGCGGAAACAGTGGCAGCCTTGCCTATCTTTGATGCAGTAGCGGCAGTTGCGCCAAGTCTTCCAGCGGCCCCTGCAGCACCCAACCCTGGAATAAAGAATGATCCAATAGACCCTAAGCCTTCACTCAATCCGACTAGGTAGCTGTCTTTGTAAGCGTCACCAACGCCCATGTACTCATCTAGCGCATCTTTGCCCTGATTAGCTGCGTTGATAAGCATATTCTCATCGCCGCTATCTATGAGACCCTCAAGACCAACAGCATCAGTGGCAACATCCGCAAGCTCTGCGAGTCCAGCGCCAGCCGATAAGAGACCTTTTCCAAAGCCGCGACCAAAACCCTTAATTATTTCACCGCCAGTGCCTATTACTGTTTGCTCTGGTTTGTTCATCTCCTCATATTGGAGTTCCGCAAACCTAAGAATATCTAGCTCTGAAGCGTCCTCTGGATGCTCAACATTTAAAGTTGATCCGTCAGGCGTATTAACAGCGGTGATAGGCACAATATCTAAGTTCCTAAACTGTCTTTATTAGTAATCGAAAAGCCTCGTTTTCTAAGCTCCTCTGCTTCTGATCTGATTTCATCGGTTACCTCTAGGTTAGGATCTCCTCCTGTGCCAGCCTCAAAGTTAAAATCAGATAAATCAGATGGCCTTATGTCGACGGGCAAAATCGTCATTAGATTATTTAGAGTATCTTGAGCGTGTTTCGCCCACTCTGCTGCGCCAGCTTCTCTGTTCTTCTCTCTCCAGTCTTTCATTTCATTGGCAAATGGAGTGCGGATAATATCCAAAGCCTTTCTTAATTCCTCCGATCCTCTATCATCTTGCAGATCACGATATCTAAGTAAGGTTCCCTGCTTAACAAAAGAGTCTATTGCGTTCTCGTAGTTTTGAACATCTGCTGCATTTATAGCTTGTGCCGCTGCAATCTCTAATGTGAGTTGATCTTTTAGTTGTTGCCCTTCTATCTGAGCAGCTTGCAACTCTCTTGCTCTATCGTCAGCATATTGCTTAACTTTTAGATCTGCAGTTCTTTGAAGCTTATCTATTGTTGCTTTCTCGCCTAAAATTCCCAACTCAGTTGCTGCGCTTTCAGCGGCTATCTTCATGTCCATTCTTAGTTTATCGGACGCTGAGATGTCTTTCCTAGCCTGACGCATAATATCGGCAGCGGTTGACCCTGCAGCCCTAAGACCGGCTGCTGTTTCGCCTTCCATAATTCCAGCGCCTAGCTGTATTAGCGCCTGAGCGCCCGATTCCTTCTTGGCATCATCTCTTATTTTTTGAGCGACACGCTCTTGCTCTAATATTAAGTCCTCATAGTCTGGCTTAAACTTACTAAAATCAGGAGTGTAGTTTACGTCGAACTGAGAGTAATCAGATGGCTTGTCTTTCAACCTGTCAGTTAGTGCTTGGTAGTCTGTTTTTGATTGTGTTAATAATTCATTTAACGATGTTTCCAAAGCTGAAGAATCGACCGGCTTTACTGCAGCCAAATCTCTTGCCAAAGATTCCATAGTTATTTCTTCCGTAGAGGCAGGCTGTTTCTTAGCGATAGCCAAATATTCTTCTGCTAAATTTCTATCAGCTGCTTCGTCAGTGCTGATTTCTGGGCCTCCTCGACCTTCTCTATTTTTTGCGTTTTCCGAGTCTCTGTATTTCATGGCAGGA
>TARA_R100000700_G_scaffold8535_4_pt1 | contig 10712 bp, 16 predicted proteins | sample TARA_R100000700 | Tara Oceans TARA_R100000700 (sample SAMEA2622810) | marine metagenome | biome: marine biome (ENVO:00000447); feature: marine epipelagic mixed layer (ENVO:xxxxxxxxx); material: "saline water (ENVO:00002010), including plankton (ENVO:xxxxxxxx)" | depth 120 m | reverse complement strand
GAGTTGCGGTTGGCTTTCTTCTTCTTTTTTTTCTGGTTCTACAGATTCAACCGTAGGTTCAGGCACTGGCTGTGCAACTTCTTTTTGTTCTTCGGACATGCTGTCACTCCTATATATTGATTTTAACGTGTGTCTTGCGCATACGTGATAGGTTCTTGCCAATTATATTGGCGAAGTCTCTAACGATACCTTTTTCTACTTGATCGCCTAATTCTTGATTCTCAGCAATGGAACGCCTTGGTAAATTCTTTTCTGGAACACCTGTATTATGCTCCATCATTTTCGTTCCTTGCTTATTCTTCTTAATTCCATATAAAAATTGTATTTCTTGGTTCTTTTTTACTTTAGTACGCTGTACTCTAAATGCCTGTAACATCTTACCAGTCAATTTTAAATTGACTGCACTTCTACTTACACCTTTACTCTTCGCATACTCTCTGGAATAAGGTTGAAATGGTTTGTTTGAAAAATCTTTTCCACTTGCAATCTGCTTTTTAGTCTGATTCACAGCATTATCGGCCATTTTTCTTACATCAGACTCCTTAAATTTCAATATATTCTGTAACTTAAACATCAATTGGACTCCAGTAATGTCTACAGTTCACTCCACCACCATGCTCAAAACCATCTAATTTAATCTGTCTTATCTCTTTCAGTGTCAGAGGATCGCTAGATAAGTAAGTTCTGCAAATGGGACGCGTTTTTTCATCATCTGGTCCAATATATTCATATTGAGTATCATCTGGTAGGTCAATTGCCATTGCACCAATGACAGACCTACGGTAGTCACCAAGCATCGTACCAACTACATTTTCGACTCTTGGAATGTTCGTGCGAACTGCATTGCGCATTATTCCTTGTAATTCTGCTCCTTTTAATCCACTGTTGATTCCAGATACCATTGCATTTTGCATCACATTACTAACTTGCCTGGTCATTCCTTCGATTCCCTTGCGTTGGAGAGTCTGTAGAGCCACGAGTTGGATTTCTCTTGCACGCCCAAAACTCGGCAAATCAGCAAGAATATCCTCAGTTGCAGCCATGAAGGAGTTGATTGCGGTAGAAAAACGTAACTCCTCAATAAAATAGGACGTAATATCAATCGCAGCGATAACACCCAATATTTCCAATGTAGATAAGCCTTCCTCTTCAAGCGATTCCACATCTTGCTGGAATCCATTGATTGCATCTTCAATACTATTCTCATATGAGTTAACTGCTTGGTCTATTGTTGGCATTCAAGATATTTAGTAGTCTGTTCTGTGGCTCTGGTTCTTGTTCGTTTAATTCGTTTTGCTGTTCCTCGAACCTTGCGATGTCATCTTTTGAGGCATCGGGATTGTGATACAAGAACCACTCAATAGGCTGTGCGAGATTACGATCAAATCTCCAACTCCATAACATGACCTCTGCTTCAGGAGTCAATGCATAATTTGGCTCTAGAAAATCAACGCTATATTCATCACCTACGTTGACATTAGCTTCTACCTCAATGATTTTCTTATCCACTTGAAATCTACGCTGTTCCCATGGTCTCCAGGTGTCTTCAGTCATTGCGGAACGCTCATCCATGTTTTCCATCTCAAGAATACTAAGACTTGCTGCGCTTGGTGCGTTTCCTGAGTCATCTCTAGCATATTTTGCGCGGATATGATTGTTATTCAATGTGGTTTCCACTAAGAATCTAGTAGAGTCCACAATGTCATTGAGGTTACCACCACTTGAGGTTACACCAAAATTACTCTGCTCTGGTAAATACAAAATTTTATCAGTTCCAATGGTAATACGACTTGGATCCTCGACACCAGTGATGAATTTAATTCCCAAACACCCATAGCGAATCGCTAAATTTAATTCCAGAAGTGCCACATTTACCGCAAGATCTGTTTGAGCAACATCCATTGCGTTGCCTACGTGATAATCACGTATCGGTGGATAACGATGGCAAAATGTTACTGGAAGTATGCCATATGGATTCACGTCATTATCATTTACGCTAATTACCTTCCCATCTTCATCTACTAAGAAGTGTCTTCCTGGTATGCCATAACGCTCTTCGGTCCATACAGCATGTACTACATCTGATGTCCTAGCATTTCCTTGATGCTCAATTGGATACATGACCCCAATTGGTTTGTCTCTTGAATCACCTGCCAAGAATAGTGGCGTGAAATGTGATAATATCTCATATTCTAATTTTTGAGCCACGTCATTCCATTTACTTCTAAATGCCATCGTGCCAAGTAAGAATGTCAATCGCTCCAAAATTCTTCTTTGCGCATTGAGTCCATGTTTGTCAATGATGTCAACATACGATTCATTCGTACGAATGCGCGGTGGACGTTTGTATGTCATCGAACGTAGACTACACACTCTTCTAGTGAGATTGTTTTGTGGGATGACCGTCTGACGTAGAGTCTCTGGACCAAAATAGTCACTCACATAATGCTCCAGATTGATGCCTTCATAAAAGTCCATCAAATAATCACGCTCGCGAGTACGCTCATCCTCAATGTATTTTAACTGTTCTTGTAATGCGCTAAGTATCGCGCCTTCGGATTGATCTTGAATTGTAAGCATATCTACCTTTAAAAGAAATCGATGACACCAGCGTGTCTATTTTTCATTGGAAATAAATTGGTCAACAGAAAACGTAATGCATCACAAGCATGATCAAACTTACCATCTTTTTTAGGTTCATGGCGCAAGGTTTGATCTTCGCGATGTTCTGGATAATGATAATTCTCATATGATTCTATACTTTTCTTGCATTTTGGATGAATAAAGAAATGTGGTTCTCCATTTGCATCCTCAAACCATCTGCGTACGTGAGATACGCCAGATACTACGTTTCTTGTTACTGCATCGCGTTTTACATTAACTTTTAGACCTTGCGCAGAAAACACCTGAATATCACTAATTCCTGACTGCAAATTCGTACCACTTCCAGCAGGATCGCCCCATATACCAGTAAATTCATAGCCAAGTGACTTCATTTTCATTGCAAACTCCTCTGTGCGAGTGTTTTGTAGGCTGACCTCATCAATTTGATGTACATCAGCAAAATTCTTTTCTTTGTTGTGTAATTGAACAATCACTGCGTGTGCATGTCTGTATCCAAAATCAATTCCTGCATATACTGGCTTGGATGGGTCGTATTGCACATCTTCTCGTATCTGCGTTGTTCTGTCAAGTGGAAAAACCTTACCTGCGTAGCTTTGAAACTCGCAAAGTATTTCCTGGAGATAGGTTTCTTTCGTGAGAGTGCGCTTTAATTCTTCGTGATCATCCTTGAAATATGGAGATAAGGTACTAGGAAAACGCCAAGATTCCCAATCTGGGTGTTCTTCGCTGGATCCAAATTCGTAGAGTTTATGTAAATAATTGAATCCACGTGGAGTAGAACAGAATAACGCCCAGCCTTGTCTATCGGATAGCGTTGGGCGCAGGTACATCTCAAATGTGTTTCTAGGTATTAAGGCCATTTCATCGCATACTAAATAGTCAATTCCTTCTCCAATCAAACTATCTGGTGCATCCGCTGATTTCACTACAAGTTCGCTTTGCAAACCTGCGAGTTTCATGTAGTACAGATCACCAGATATTTCTTTCTTACTTTCTATTGGCAGTTTTAGCTCGGTCATTACTACGCGCTTTACCTCACGCGCTATCTTATTGGCTAGTGAGTAATTAGGACCTACTATCCAGCCACGAGTTTTAGGCGTGAGTAACCAGGGCAGTATTTCGTGTGCTGCCATGAACGATTTTCCACTGCGTCTGCCCATGAGACAAACGCGCCAACGCTTTTTGCTGTTATGAACTTCCAACTGCTGTGGAGTCGGGTGATACCCCAAGAGACTCCAGAGCTTTTGCTTGTTCAGTATTTGCTTTATCAATTGGATTGTCCTCAAACCCACACTGCTGTAATACAGTTTGTAGGTTGCCAGTCATGTCAACGGCTGTCTTATCACTCATGCCTAAATAATTCTTCGCCATGAATATTTGCATTGCAATTGCATTGTTCTCAATCGCAGATACCCACATTGCACGTCTAAGTTTGAATTTCATTTCTTCGCGACCAGCTTCATACTCAGCCTTGAAGTTTTTGCGTATGTTACTTTCACCGCACTCGAAATATTTACCTATCTCAACGTAGTTACATCCAAATGATGCAAGCATTCGTACCTTATCCTTGTCTACTTTACTTTTCATCTATATTAGCCTTTTCGATGACACTCTTAATTTTTTTCAATGTTCTGCGCCAATATTCCTTAACGCTGGATTCAGTAATATTCATCTCTACTGCGATGTCAACAAAGGTATGACCCAATGTTCTTTGCTTGAATACACGTAGCTCCTGGGGAGACATTAAGTCATAGAATGAATGTGCGCTGATTTGTAGGTGACGTAGATGAGGTTCTATGAGTCCACTTCGGAATACTAACATGTGGAGATGGTAACGATCTGCGCGGTCGATGGCGTGTAGCCATTTATCTGTATTTTCATCAGTTAGATTAGACCATACCTCTTCCATTATTTGAATTTACAAAGAAAGTGTTGACAAAAACGAAAGTAAAAATTTTAAGACGCGGTAAGTAAAGAAAAAATGCATTGACCTTGGTATACCCATTAGTTATACATAATGTTTATTATAGGCCAAGTGTAAATAAATGATACATTCAATAAAATTAATAACTTATGATAAATGACAAGATTAAATAATTATTTATCATATGAAAGCATGTCACGATGTCATAGGCCGTCGACATTCTTTTTTGATTTCATTACACATCATTTTTTTATTTTTAAAGATGTTGACAAGTTCAATATTTTAAATTAATTTTAGGAGCGTTTTGAGAGGCGCTAAGAGTATTTTAAAAAAATAAGAGAGAGGTTAAACAATGAAAGATTCAATTCAATTATTTATTGCGTTTCAATTATTCGCATTAAGTACTATTAAGCTACCTGTAGTATTCGTATGTATTACGATATTAAATATCGTGCAATTTATTCGGTTTTTTAAAATGTCAATGAAATCACAAGAGAGAGGTTAAACATGAATAGATTTGAACAATTTTTAATTATTAGCATCCTATCCATTTTTACATGCGCTTTAATAATGGGATGTTCAATAATGATTGTAATTTTATTTGCGTATTAAATAAGAGAGGTTAAAAATGAGAGAGATTAAATTATTAACATACCCGCACGGATCAACAAAAACCAATAAGAGCATGTATTATGGATATGCCAATTTCATAATGTATCTTGCTCCGCATAAATTAAGCGGATATAATACGTGTCCAGGCGCTACGCCTGGCTGCATTGCATCATGTTTAAACGTAAGCGGTCGCGCGCTATGGATAAGAAAAAATAATAAAATTAATCCTATCCATGAAGCGCGGTTAAATCGTACGTTATTATATTTTAATGATCGTGATCGATTCTTTGAACAATTAACAAAAGAAATCAAGAGCGGGATCAGATGGGCAAAAAAACGTGATTTGACACCAGTATTTAGACTAAATGGGACAAGCGATTTGCGATTTGAAAATAATCATAAATCATTTAATATCATGAAGTATTTTAACGAGATACAATTTTATGATTATACCAAATTGCATAATCGTAAAAACCTACCTGATAATTATCATTTAACATTTTCGCGAGCGGAGGCGAATCAAAAGGAAACTTATAAAGCGATAGAAAATGGTCTAAATATTAGCGCGGTTTTTAGGTCCAAACTACCTAAAAAATATTTAGGTTTAACAGTCGTTGATGGTGATAAGCACGATTTAAGATTCTTAGATCCTCAACAATCTTGTGTAGGTTTAATCGCAAAAGGCCTCGCGAAAAATGATGAGAGCGGTTTCGTAGTTAACTAAAAAAAAAGGAGTAGTAAAAATGATACTATATAAATTTGATCCTGATCAGTCACAAGCGCATAATATCATCGGATATGAATACATAATTGAGACCGATACGCAATTTGTATCGATTAGCGCTGTGAATGATATCGTACATTCCATTGAGGTTGATGATAAAGACTCAGGTAATGAAGCGCAAAAACAAGAAACGCGTATGGTATTAGCGGAATGTTACGAGGTGATCGCATTCGCGAAAGACATTCGCGCGGTTGTTGGAAAAAAAATATATAGGTTAAAAAGGGAGAGCGAGGTTGAATATTACGCTAGTAATAAAAAAACGATTTAACCATACTGATGATCGCGATTTGTTATCGTATGAAATTCCGCGCATAATGCGCGGGATATATGGAAACTAAAAACCCAAATAAGAAAGGTAATAAAATGCAAATAAAAGGATACAATAAGAAAATAGAAATTACCAGATCTAATGCTTCTAAATATGATGAAATAATGGATCAGGTAACATGGATTAAATCACCATTAAAGCATGATTTAAGCGGTTACGTAGAATATGACTACATAAAAGGTAATTTATATTATTGTGATGAAATTAAAAACGCTCATGAGATTTATAATACTATCATGAATAACCAGCAAGATTGCGCGCTGATGTTCGATCAAGAAAAACTTCAATTCATTGTATGGCATGGAGCAAAAAATACAATAATTAATGACATGCTTTTCGAAGATGCTGCGCTTTATATCATGGAAAAAATGATGGATAAATGGCAGAATTATTTTAACGTAGAAAATAAATCATCAATAGATAGTGAAATAAAGATCAATTTAAACCTATTAAGAAAACGATTAAATAATAAATAAATGATGACTAAACAATATAAAGATGCAAAGGAACTCTGTGATCATTTTGAAGAGTACGGTTTTTTGTGGACTGATTCAGGCGATCAACATTATGAGATGTTTCAATACACACCAATGAGTTACTATGAAGAGGATAGTGAGGAATGGTTTGAGGTAAGGATATGGTTAAATAGAATAGAGTTTGTACAATGCAATCATAATGAAAATAATTGTAAGGCAAAAGATGATCAGGTATTGTTTACAACCGATTTAATCGATGAGGTTGTGAGCATTATTCAAAGTAACGAAGATGAGCTTTACACATAATGGTTAAACATCATATATATTAAAATGATCTGGATTTTACTAATATATTTATATATAGTTTTAAATATTCCTTGGGATGAGATAGAATAAAAACCCGCTTCATGCGGGTTTTTTTTTGTCTCTATTTATTTAAATCAGTTATTTTTATTGTAACATAGAATAACATATTGTTACAAATAATTTTTATGATGAATCATACAACGTTATGTATAACTAAATTTTAATGATTTTAGTCATTTTTCATCATTATTTGACCCAATATATATCTCAATTATATTATACTGCTAGGGTAATTATATTATTTACTCAGGGTAATTTTGCAAAATTATATTATTTACTCAGGGTAATTTTGTTCTTAACCATTCTATTACGCCATGCCAATTTGTCACGACTCTTCATTCGTATCCAACACCTATCTAAATTGCACACTCTAGTGTCTTCGTGCCACTCCAAAACCAGCGCACATCGCTCACCATCACTAGCGATTTGTACGAATTCACAAGATTTATCCTTTTTCCTGGAAAGTGAGCATTTTTCAGCAAAAATCACTAGAGTACCTCAGACGCAGAATTTGAAGAATTTGAAGAATATCTCTCTCTCTCTCCTCTATAACTCCAGTTTCTCAAATTCTCTTTTTCTACTGCATGGCAGAATTTGAAATTCTTCATATTCTGCATATTCTGCGTTTTCTTTGCACGCGCTAATCAACTAAACCATCCAATTCAGTCTCCATTTTACGATATTGACCATGACCAATCTTATTTATTAGACCTTGTTTCATCATTCTTTCGATCCAATTTGTAACTGCTGCGTTGCTACCAAAACCAACCACCTCTTCCAGCGCAGCCTTAAACATTTCTCTACTAAAATTATGCCCATCTGTCACAATGGCTTGTAGCACTTTTTCCTCTACCGACTCCTTTGGATCAGTATACCAAAACATTTCATTCTTTGGTAATGGTTTAAGATACTCAAAAAAAAGTGGACCATCGCTCACGTTATGTAACTTCACTCCAACTGGTACGCCATGTAAATCATTCTGGCTACGTACTTTCGTGATCTTCATTACTTTTAATCCTGGAAGACGTTGACTACTTGCAAGCTGTACGATACCATCCAAATGATTCGTATACGCACTACCACCAAGCATTTGACTTACATCCAATGGAGTAGCTTCTCCCAGCTTCTTATGATGTGACACGATCAAGATAGCGACCTTGTGTTTATTCTTTAAATTCACCATCGTACGCAACAGGTCCATCACGTCATCATTCTTACTTACGTTCTTATTCGTACTGGTATAAAGATTATCAACAACCAGTACATCACAAGGATCAAATGTTAAATTTGCGTCCATCTCTTCCCATTTATCAGTAAACACGTTATTCTGCCCACTGCTCAAAATACTAAGATTCTGTTCAAACCGCTCCGCTTCTACTGGATACTTGTCAACAAAATGCATTGCGGTCCTCTCGATCAACTGCTTAAAGCTTTCATCTTTCAATTCAAACTGCACATGCATCACTTTCCTTGCCTTGGGTATTCTAAACCCCAGGAAAGGCACTCCTAGAGCCAAACACGTACTTAACTGCAAGCTCATCACCGATTTACCCACGTTCGTACCACCTGCGAGTCCCATGATGTCCTTTTCAAAGAACAGATCCTCAATGATGGGTTCTGGCATGTTCACAAAGGTTTCTGCAAACTGCGATGGACTAAAACTGCGCATTCCGCCAATGTCCTCTGGTTTATCGCCAAACCGTTCACAAGACGCAAAGAGCTGGTCCATCGTGAATCCATCGCTAAACCAGTCGGTAAGATCGTACCTGGAAGGTTTACTTTTCCATCTCATTACATACAACTCAACCTTCTTCCCAAATAGCCTTTTTGCGAGTTTTTTCGCACCTAGCTCGCCTTTTTCATCGTTATCGTACACGATGTATACCTTATTATATCTATCGTCCAGGGAAATTTTGGCAGGCAGCGCACCCGCACCTGACGTAAATGTCAAGGCGGATGCGCCATTGCAGTATGCGGTGACAAGGTCTTTCTCGCCTTCACAGATCACAAGGTAGGAGCGAGATTGATGCGGAGTCTCAAACACCTTGCATTCTGCGTCACCGAACTGCGGTCCTTTGTGAAATTTTACATGATTGTCATTAATTTGAAATACCAACTGAGCGTTCTTGCTTTCGTCACGTCTTACACCAATCGGTAGGTCCAAGCATTTTTCGTTCCAAGGCAACTCCAATTCATCAACAGCCTTTTGCCAATGCGTAACAAAGGTGTCACGGGCCTGCGCATAACCGCTCTTTTTTACCTCTCTTGACTCAACTTTAACCTTAGTATTTGCCAATTTATATTGTACCCGCGGGGTTTGAATCCTATCTTCGCTAAAATCCCAATCATGATTGCATTTGTGGCAGTAGGCATACTCACCATTGATCTGCACCGTGCCTTGCTTACGTGATGTACCATCGTCACACTCAGGACACCATGCGCGCTTACCATTAGGACTTATTTTAGAGAAGAAATCCGATGCACTTTTCAAAACTTCCTACGTAGGTTATACAATGCACAGCAATGACGAAATGCTTGCGCACCAGCATCTAATTTCTCACGGCTAATGACATGTTTGTGAAACTTACCATCTTCTTTCCCAAAACGCATGATGATGCCATGTTTTACATCTGCTTTTGGTTGCGCAGCTTCGTACATTAAGGTATATGCACCTAATTGAATCATCATTTCTGGGTATGGTCCACCTTTTGATGTCTTCCAATCAACAAGAACTAATTCATCATCTATTTTCCCAATACAATCCACCGTACCACCAACACGTAATTCTTCATTGACCAATGCAAGCTCGCTGGCTAATACCTTAAAGTTTGCCTTATCATACCAATTACGAAAACCTACGAATGCTTTTAATGCCTGCTGTTCTTGATTTGGTGTAAAATCTCTCGTATCGACCGTGAAACCTTGTAAGTACCCTTGAATCATCAAGTGTGTCAAAGTTCCTATGTCACCCGCTTCTCGCATCACCGCATCTGCATCTTCACCTTGAGCAGTTATTCGTTTTGCCCAGGCAATTAGTGTATTCTTATTCCATCCTAACTGATTATTAATGATGGTGGTAACACTTGCTGCGCGTTTACCATCTTTCAGCACGTAGTTTTGACCATGTAGTTTTGTTTTACTCATTAATTCGCTCCTTTATCTTATCAAATAACCATATGATGAGGTGTGCAACCAATACATATAATAAAGCATTGATCGCAAATTCGGATATGTCAATTAATATCATGATATTACCTCGTCATGAATAGCCATCAATATGTCTTCGATTTCCTTTATCTTCTTTGATATGTACCATTTTTGCAAGTAATGGTATATGATGATCGATACAATGATTATCGTGACAATAAACACATCAAATGCATTCTCTTGTAGCGACTCTAACCAAAAACTCATGTTAACTCCTTTTCTTTTATGATTGTAGCAACTGCCTGGACCACATCAACGGTCACTGCGTTGCCTGCCTGCTTATATCTTTGCGTGTCGCTCATCTCGACCACCTTACCATCCATCACACCATACTTGTTGTGGTTATCGCTAAAGCCCTGAAGTCTCATACATTCCACAGGAGTCAAACGC
>TARA_R100000700_G_scaffold19875_1_pt1 | contig 10849 bp, 11 predicted proteins | sample TARA_R100000700 | Tara Oceans TARA_R100000700 (sample SAMEA2622810) | marine metagenome | biome: marine biome (ENVO:00000447); feature: marine epipelagic mixed layer (ENVO:xxxxxxxxx); material: "saline water (ENVO:00002010), including plankton (ENVO:xxxxxxxx)" | depth 120 m | reverse complement strand
TTGATTAACACAACACTTCTTACCAAACAAGGTAAAGTTAGATAATTCAATAGAGGAAAAAAATATGTCACTTTTTGGAGATATAGTAGGTGCGGGACTAAGCTTCTTCGGTCAACGAGAGCAAGCTTCAGCCGCACGAAAAGCCGCTGAAACTCAAGCACAGGCAGCTAGAGATGCGGCAAGAGCGGCCACAGACGCTGCTACGCCCTACACTGTAGCATCCCTCGGTGGTATAGCTGAGTTTGATCCAGATAAACAAGCTGCACTACTTACGCTTTCTCCAGAGCTTGGTGATATCTACCAAGGTGGTTTAGCACGAAGCGGTATGTTTGGTACTCAAGCCGCTGATTATGCCTTTATGGACCCCTTTGAAGCAGGAGAACAGTTTTATCAGCAAATGCAGCCTTTCTTTCAGGAGGAAGAAGACAAGGCCAGAACTGACCTAGAGACACGTCTGCTTGCACAGGGACGCCTTGGTAGCACCGGTGGTGCTGAACAACAGAGGGCGCTTGAGGAAGCTATTCAGAAGTCTAGGGCGCAGCGTAGGACCGCTGGGTTTACTCAAGCACAGTCTTTGATTGACACTCTTCTCGGTAGAGAACGTGGTGACATTGCTCAATCTGTTGGTCTTCTTGATGTTCCTATTCAACAAGCTAATGTTGGACGCGGTGTTGGCGGTACTGTTGGGGCTGTTGCAGCTTCTGGTCTTCAGTCTCAGGCAGCATCTCAACGACTTCTTGCTCAGACTCAAGCACAAGATCCCGGATTGTTTGGTACACTAGCGTCTGGTATCGGTGGAATAATTAGACAGAATTCTTTGATTAACCAGTTAAAATCAATATAGGAAACGTAATGGCTACTAATCTTCCTCCCTTTCTGATTAATTATCTTTTAAATCGAGGTCTATTTTCCGATAGATTTTCCGCACAAAAAGATACTCAAGAAACCCCTAAAGAAGAACAAGAGCTTACTTTTGAAAAAGTTCTTCAAGATATTTTAGATGGTGGTCTTGGGACAGAAGATAATACTTCAGCTACCTCAGCTACTTCAGCACCTTCTTCAACTACATCCTCAACTGGCCAGTCTGGACTTGGAAGTATTGGTGGTCTATTCGGTAGCGTAGAACAGGCTATAAACGATGCCTTCTCTTTTGATCTGGAACAAGCTGCAGTAGATGCAGTTCAAGATGCTACTGGACTTGATTTAAGTTTTCAAGGATTGTTTGGTATAGAAGCCCCTTCGTTTATTAGTGACATTCAGAAAGCGTCTCCAAGCACGGTAACTAGTGCTATCATGGGTAGCCCTAATCAATCTTTAGGAGCAAAGATAGGCGCTGGGCTGCACCAAGGTTTAATGGCCCTTGCTCCATTTGGTATTACTGCTTTTGGAATGGCAATGAACGCGGCAGGAGCTACTGATCCTTTTGATCCTTCCAGAGATTTATCTGTAGCTTATGATCCTTATGCTGACGTAACTACAATTTCACCTGATCCAAAATCTTTAAGTGACGCAGAACCAGATGTAACTAGGAGTGAACTTGGTATGGCTTTTGATCTTGCTGATTTAATGGGTAGAGAAATGGCAGGGCTGGATCGCTCTAGTATAGGTATAAACACACCAGCAGGTGTAGTTTCGTTTTCTCCGTTTGATTTCGGACCAATGATGGGTATGAACGCAGCAATCGGTCCTTTAGACCCTATATCACAACTAACAAATACTGCTGTCGGTAGTTTAGGTCTTGATACTGGTGGTTGGGGGCATGGTGCGTATTCGGCGCAGCCTGATCCCACCAGTGCCTTTGGATACTATACAGATTACCACAGTCCTGAGTTTGATCCTGCTAATTCTCCGGGACCGGGAGGCTTCGGTTTTGGCGCTCCCGACGCACCCGGCGCTCCAGACCCCGGTACTGAAGGTCTAGGATACGGCTATGGATATGGTGAGGCTGATGCGGCTGATGACGGTACAGGCGGATTTGGTGCTGGTGATGCTGACGACGGCGCTGGCGGCGGTCTGGGTTATTAATTAAAATTTAACGAGGAAAAAGAAATGGCAAATGGTTTGTTTAATACGCAGAACAATGCTGCACGGGTAATGCTACAGATGGAGGCTGAAAGGGCCAAGCGTATTAGGGATGCTGGTGCTGGCATGGACCCCATTGTTGCTTCTATGGCACGGGCGCAGCAAGGTATGCGTGAGAGTGTGGGTGACCTTGCTAGGGCAGGTTCAGGATTGTTTGGTATGAAGATGCCTCAAGACCCTCGGTTGTCTCGGGCTATGAAGCGGGATAAAGATCGTAACGAGATGATGAAAATGCTTCAGGGGTTTGCTGCGGACGGTAACATAACAGAAGATGAAGTTAAAATAGGCTACACGCAGCTTATGCGCCGTGGGTATATGCAGGAAGCTAAAGAGTTTCTTCAGCAAGCAGCATCTATGGGAACCATGAGAAGGGCTGAAGCAGGGGAAAAGAGGGCTGAAGAAGTACTTAAACTTAGAAGAAAGGCTGGGGAACGTGCAGAAGAAGGCTTAGGACTGCGAAGAAGGGCCGACGAAAGAGCGCAGATTGCTTCTGAAATAGATCAGAAGAAAGCTGAGGCTGATAGAGAGATGGACCCACTTCGCAAACAAAAGATACAAGAAGAAATTGAGCTTCTTCGAGCAAGGCGTGTTGAGCTTGGAAAAACAAAAGCTGCAAAATCCACTAAGTTTGTTCCTTTAAGTAAGACAGAAAGAAAAGACGTATCTAACTTAATTTATACTAATAGGTTTCGAAGAAAGTACGAAACAATGTATAACGATAGGCTAGGAACTATGGGGGGAGGAGTAGACAAAACGAAACTTAAAAAGTTCCTACGTGATCTTGCTCAACTCAGAACCGATCCAAGATATAAAAGTTTGGTAACTGAAGATTTAATGGATGTTTTGTTGAGCGGACAGGCTAGGCCATCTACTTCTACAAACACACGGACTAAAGAGCCTGTTCCTATAATTAAAAGATAAGGTAGCTAATGTCAAACTACGTTATTACCCAAGCTGACATAAGAAACACTCAGCAATACCAAGAGTATGGAGTTATGCCGGGAGATGAGATTACTCCTGACGGTACTCTTGTGCGTAAGTTTTCTGAAGATCAGGAGCCTATTGAACTTGGCGAGGAGCTAACGGCTGAAGATATCGTTGCTAACGATTGGATGATAAAGTCAGGTGTTCAGCCGGGAGATAGGTACATTGAAGGTAAGGGCATATACCGAGACAAGTCAGGTTCTTCTTTTGAACAATTTAAGTACCACTTTGATAAGTCAGGTGGACTTACTGGATATCTGAAAGACCTTGGCACTATCTATACCGGCTATGATTTCTGGTTGTCTACTGGTGATAAAACTTGGAATCCTGTAGAAAGTTCTAAAGCAAAATACGGAGAGAACTTTTTTGAGGCTAGTCCTGAAGAACGCAGGGATATGATATATCGTGCAAGAGAGAGGGAACTGGTAAGAGAATATGGAAGTTCTTTTCAGCCCGATCCTGATAGTTTTGCAGCAACAGCAGGAACTATTGCAGGAGAGCTTGCAGACCCTACTAGCTTAATTCCTCTTGGTAGAGGTGTTAGAGGAACTATGATTGGCAGTGGTATTCTCGGAGGGACTTACAGTGCTGCTGAAGACCTCTCTAAATTAAAACCAATAGACCCCGGTAAGATGGCAGTTACTGCTGGTGCTAGTGCTGTAGCTGGTGGTGTTTTAACCTACGGCGGTCAAAAGGTTGCACAGGCTGTAACAGGACGTTCTGCCCGTAAATCTATTGATAAAGTACAGGAAGTGGTCAACAGAGAGCTTGCGTCTCCTTGGGGAACTGTCAATGCTGAGAACATTCCAAGGCTTGCTGCAGAGGCTGGAGTTTCTGAAAGAAAACTTTTGAACTCCTTGGGAAGAACCCAGCTAACCCCTGAAGATTTAGTTGAGAGGGCTGTTCCTGAATTTTCTGCAACTCAAGCTGTAACCAAAGACAGTGCATTGTCCCGCCTTAAAAGCGGTGCAGTAGACAAGTACCTTGGAGTTCTTCATACCAACCTGAAAAACATAGCTCCTATGGTAGCTTCTCGTTTGCGTAAGTATGAGTTTGACGTGATGAAAGATACTCAAGCTTACATTAGAAGGGTTAGACCTTTTCAGGAAGAAATTAAAGCTCTTGGAAACTCTCCTGTAAAAGGTGAAATTGCCAGAGAACTAGCAAATGCAGATGCCAATGGGTTTGCTAGGGCAGAAGCTTTGATGGAAAGAGTTAGCCCTACAATGGTTAAAAACTTTGAAGAAGCTCGTAAAGTTTTGGAAGAGATAAGAGCAGAGCTGGATATCGAAGGATTGGACAACTATTTTCCTCGTTTGGTAAATGATCCTGAAGGCTTGACTACTGCTCTTGGAACAAACAAACCTAAATACTCTGGTCCGTTTACCGCTGCACAAGCTGCATACGCTAAGGAAAAAGGAATATCAGTTGATGATATACCTTTGTCTGTGAAAGATGCAATCAATAACGCAGTTATCAGAGGACGTGCGCCTAGCTTTGATAAGCCAGCGCCTCGGTTTCTCAAGACACGTAGCGTAGATGTAGATAATAACCTTCTACCTTTCTATGCTGATCCTGAAGTAGCCCTTGAGAACTACATCAGAGGTGCTGTAAACCATGTTCATCGTAGTAAATTCTTTGGTACTCGTCCCGGCAAACGCCCGGTGATGGTCACCAAAGAAGACGGTGGTATAGATTTTAGAGAAACAATTGGAAATTTTGTCGAAAGAGATATAAGTCTCCGTAAGCTAAGTGCAGATGAACAGCAGAAGGTTCAGGACTTGCTTACTGCTAGGTTTGTAGACGGTGAAACTGCTATGAATAAACTTGCCTCCACTATCAAAGAAGCAGGTTATATCTATACGATTGCTAACCCTACCTCTGCCCTTGTTCAGTTGGGTGACATACCAATCAATGCTGCACTCAAGGGAACTTGGAATACCTTTACCTCCATGATTTTACCGAAACGGGTTAAACTAACTCAGGTAATTGAAGATCAGATATCTAAAGAGTTTAATGATCCGGGTTTGTTTGCTAGAGCACTTGAGAAAACATTTAAATATTCAGGATTTAAAGCTGTAGACCGCCTAAGTAAAGAGACGGCAATCAACACTGCTTATAAATTTAACAGGAAGCTGGTGAGAACTGCTAGGGGTGAAAAAGAATTTAGAGATAAATGGGCAAACACCTTTCCTGATAACATGGACACAATTGTTGATGACCTAAAAAACAATCGTGTTACCAGAGATATTGAGTTCTTGTTGTTCAATGAATTGTCTGACTTACAGCCCGTGTCTCTTTCAGAGCTTCCCGCTGGAGCTAACGATCCTAAGAAAAGACTTTTGTATATGCTTAAGTCTTTTACCATAAAACAGATAGATGTTGTACGAAGGAACGTAGTTCAGGAATATAAGAAAGGAAACAAAGTTAAAGCAGCAATGACTGCGTTTCGTTTAGGAACATATCTTTCGCTGTCTGGGTTAGGAGTAAATCAGGTTCGTATGCTGATGAGAGGAGAGGAGCTTTTAGAGGCTGAAGAGCTACCGACAGAAGCACTTTGGTCACTCCTTGGTGTATACGGATTAAGCAAATATACCGCCAGCAAGTACATCAGTCAGGGTGAGATAGGGCAAGCTGTTGGCTCCACTCTGTTCCCACCTCTTGTTCTTGCGGATAATATAGCAAAAGGTGCAATAGAGCTTGCTGATGAAGACTCAGAGCAGCTTAAGATACTGAAGAACATTCCTGTATATGGTGATCTTCTATATATGTGGTTTGGTGGTGGTGCTGAGAAAGCTATAGAACGCCGTGAGAGCGAAAGGATGGCTGATGACTGACGAAAGAAGCATGTTTGAGCGACGTTTCTCTCAGTTTATGGAGGGGCTTAACAAGTACGGTAGGTATACTTCAGAAGGTTTGAACCCCAACGCAAACTCACTAAGAGCAAGCTTAAGAACTACTGGGGCTGTTGCTGGGTTGTTTGGAGACATCCTTGCGTACCTTCCTGAACAAGCTATCAAAGCTATAACACCAGATAGCGTTAAGGAGGCTGCAAAAGAGGGTATTGATTATCTTATTAATGATACATCTATCGGCAGAGGAATAGTTGAGCTTGCCAAGGAAAATCCAGAGGAAGCTAAAGATGTTCTCAATGCAGTTGAAATAACAGGAGCTATTCCTATACTAGGTATGTTTGGTAAAGGAGGGGCTGAAGCTACTCGAAGGGTACTGTCGGGCGGAACTGCTAGACAAAGAGTAAAGCAGGGTCTGGGTGGAGCCTTAACTGGTTCTAGTTTTCCTATCATGAACGCTAGAAACATGAACACGTTAGTACGGGGCGGTATGTTTGGAGATATAGTTGATCTGTCAAAAGCTTTAGCTGGAAGCGACGCAGCTAAAAGAACTGTTGGAGAGATTGTTAGAAGAGAAGGCAGAGGACCAGACACGGGTATTCCTTTTTATGGTCCCTTTAAAGTAGCGGGGGGACTAGGAGAGATGGCAACCGCTCTTCCGTACACTTTTGCAAACATGCTAAATCCAAAAGAGGTAGCAAGAACTAGAGCAACTGGACTAGCTACTGGTGCTAGAAGAGAAATAAAGACTGCTTCAAATCCCAGAGGTTCTTTAGTAATGCAAACTCAAATGCGTCAACAAGCGGGACAGCCTGAACCCCCTTTGATGAAATCAGACTCACCTCTCATGTTACACTCAAGATTAATTGACGACGTTGACTTGTTTGATCCTAAGAATGATAAGTTAATCAGGGACACTATGTTTAAAGATGTTCCTGATTCAATAGCAACTCGACATCTTGACCACATTAAAGTGGTTCATGGACAAGACCCCAATGTTCCTACCAGCTTTGCTGTTAAACCTCCTAAGTCAGATAGCGTTGGAAGAGAATCCTTAGGGTTAAACAAAACTGGACACTTCCTGATGCGTGAGTTAAGCATGGGTAATCTTCTTAGCAACACTGCAAAAGTTTATGGTGTTGACAAGCTCAGTCCAAGACAGTTGATAGATGTAAATCAAATAGCTATGGGTATGACTAAAGATGTAACTAAAAAAATAGCTGACACTGTTAAGGTTAAAAATTTAAAACCTAAAAATGCAGTAAACTTTGTTGTCAGAGCAAGGGCTAAACAAGCCTCTGGAAAATCCTTAAGTAAGAAAGAACAAGATTACCTAGATGCTTGGAAGCAAGCAGGAAGCCCTGTTAAAACTATCAAAGATGGCAATGGAAATATAATTTCTAATCCAAATTACAGTAAAATTCCTGACAATGTAGACGGAGATACTATAACCTTTACAGGAAGCTATCTTTCGTCAAACAAGGAACTAGGTGGTGTAAACTTTGTCTCTACCATAGATTTAAATACGAATAAAAACTACGTGACAACAAGCGATGCTTCGGATTTATTCGGGTTAAGCGGTGGACCTAAAGGAGCGCCTAACATTATTATCGGAGTGCCTACTCAGGTTGTTGATTTGTATTCAACTAAAACTGTTAAAGGCGCAACTCAGAGGCATGAAAACTGGAGAACTCGACAGGATAGGCCAGACGTAGACAAGAAGATGAAAGAAGGTGCGGTTAAGTTGGAGAAAACAACAGGTATAAAAAGACAACCCGGTGAAAGTCCTGTGAAATACCATCAAAGAGTACTAAACGAATATGATCCTAAAGTTACAAAAGAAGACATCCTATACTCTTTAGGTAAAGCAGCAAAGCTTTCAGCACTAACCACTCAAATAGATGCACCACTGACAAGGGAAGATATGTAATGGCTAAAAGTAAATCGGTTCCCAATGACCCATCTAAATGGTCACAGGCAAAAGCCAAGGCTAAACGAAAGTTCAAGGTATATCCGTCTGCCTATGCAAACGCTTGGGCTGCAAAGGAATACAAGAGAATGGGTGGAACTTGGCGAGGTGCCGATAACCGTGTCAAGAGAAAGACAAAAGCGAAGAGGAGAGCGTGATGGCTAAAGGTGTAAAGCACTACTTCAGAGACGGAACGGAACACAAAGGTGGTTCGCACAAGATGCCTAACGGTCAGCTACACTCAGGTAAAACTCACGGCAAGACCAGCAAACGTCTGTACCACTTCGGAGAACTATCGAAGACAGCTAAGATGAAGGCAAGGAAACGTGGCTAAAGGTGGTCTAGGCAAATGGTTTGGTGAGGAATGGACTGACGTTAAGACAGGGAAGCCTTGTGGGCGCAGCGGTAAGAACGACAAACGAGCTTACCCTGCCTGTAGACCTAAGTCCGTAGCCTCACGTATATCCAAGATGGAGGCTAAGAAAAAAACTGGCCCCGGCAGGGTAAACTGGTCTGTCACTGCGTCAGGTAAAAAGCGGAAGAAATCTTAGCCGCATTCTTTCTGGCCTGTCTCTGGGTCAATGAAGCAGGCTGCACCCTCATCAGTATCCTTCTCCTCACTGACGTTCAGGATACCATAGCGTTTACCGGCTAGTCGGAAGGTGGTAACACCCTTGAGTTTACCCTTCCATCCCTTCAGGTATACATCCTTAAACTCATCAAACGTAACAGCATCACCGACATTGATGGTCTTTGAACAAGCACTGTCAATGAACGGTTGAACTGCGATCTGAATGTTAAGGTGATCGTCAGTCGTCAGGTCACTTGTCTGTTCTCCTTTCTTCTCAAACATATTCCACACGTAGTCCTTCATCTTCATCACAATCGGACCTTCAGGTAGCTGAACTGTGCGGTCGTACTCATAGGCAAACACAGGTTCAATACCACTGGATACGTTGTCGGCACAGAAGCTGATCGTACCTGTGGGTGCTATGGAAGTCAGGTGGCTATTGCGGATACCCTGCTTCCGTATCTTCTCCTGTAAGTCCTTAGGCAGACGGGAGATGAAACCACTAGCCATGTAACCCTCTTCCTCGTACAGAGGAAACGATCCCTTCTCTACTGCAAGATCAGAGCTTGCCTCATAGGCTGTGTAGGTCAGTGTCTTCATGATCTTCTTCGTCAACTGAATGGACTCAGGAGAGCCATAGGACATCCCTAGAAGCGTGAAGGTGTTTGCTAGGGCAGTGATACCCAAACCCATACGACGCTTATCCTGATGGTCCTTATGCTGTTCCTCAAGGGGATATTTGGTACGGTCTATAACATTATCCATAGCACGTACCACATGGGGAATATCAGCTTGCATTTTGTTGAAGTTAAACTTTCCATCCTCAACATATTTAACAAGGTTGAATGATCCAAGAAGACAGGCACCGTAAGGAGGAAGAGGCTGCTCACCACAGGGGTTGGTTGCTGCGATAGTCTCACAGTAGTTCAGAGGATTATCCTCGTTGACACGATCAATGAAGATCACACCCGGCTCTGCCCAATCCCAGTTGTTACGCATGATCTCGTCCCACAGCATACGAGCATCGATGGTACGGTGCTTCTCACCTTTGTACTGGAGATCAAAGCTACCACCTTTCTCCACTGCCCTCATGAACTCATCGGTAACAGCCACGCTGACATTGAAGTTGGTCAGGTCTTTGTCGTTCTTCTTAGCACGGATAAACTCTTCAATGTCTGGATGATCGACACGAAGCATACCCATCATGGCACCACGACGGTGACCCGCTGATACTATCGTCCTGCATACCGCATCAAAGATGTGCATAAATGATACAGGACCACTGGCAGAACTATCAAGAGATACAATGCGAGAACCGCGAGGGCGAATAAGAGAGAAATCGTAGCCAATCCCACCTCCGCGCCGCATTGTCTCAGCCGCTTCAGAAGCTCGCTGCATGATAGAGTCCATAGAGTCTTCAATTGTTCCACTGACGAAACAGTTAAGCGCCGTAACATCCCTCGGACTTCCCATAGCAGATTGGACCCTGCCAGCAGCGAGGAACCGCATGTCCATAGTGATTTCTTTATACGCTCTACGATGTTCTTCATCATCTGACATTACTCCTGCTTGTCTGTTAATTGCTTCTTCAAAGCTTTCATTTTGAAGACGATACTTCATAGCGTGAAGATCGTCACATGGTTTGACCAGTGGTCCTACTGAGTTTCTTCCGTACATATCTGGCTTTCTCCTTTAGTTTTAATGGTGCGAAGTAAAAGTAATTTCTGAAAATTCTTCGCCTTGATCCAAGTGTGCTTTGAAATCTTCAAGAGCTTCCATAATAAAATAGGTAACTGTTCTATGGTTTATTGCTGCCATCTCTTCTATAAAGCACAAAACATCAGGGTCTAGTCCTTCGTCTACCAAAGCCTTGAAGTAAGCTTCTTCTATATACTCTTCCATGATTTACTTCCAATCCATAATTTGAGAAATCTCTCCTGCAATAGCGCCATATCCACATATGTCTATAAAGCTATCGTCTGTGCAGGAATTCTGAACTCTGGCAATCTTAAGCAAGATCATCATAACAACTACGTCAGTCGGTGTAAATTTTACCTCGTCGTCAAAATAGTTGGACCAATAATCTGCAATCCTTTTGTGGTTCAACCAAGCATCACCGTAGTCCTTCTTACGATCTCCGTTTACAAGCTCTTTGGCTTTCTCCAGTATCTCGTCACGTTTCATCATTCACTCCTTCTCAAAGCTTTCCAACTATTAGGATACAACTTTTTACAGTGCTTGTCAATACCCTTGGCTATCTCTCTCGTCTCCTCTTGACTGTCCTCGGCCATCCTCAGGTTACAGATACGAGAGAAGGCGTAGAGAGAGCCTGTCCAGAACCACTGTGTATAAGCTGCCTGTGGTAGTACCATCCTAGCTTGCTCAGGACAC
>TARA_R100000700_G_scaffold13210_1_pt1 | contig 10884 bp, 7 predicted proteins | sample TARA_R100000700 | Tara Oceans TARA_R100000700 (sample SAMEA2622810) | marine metagenome | biome: marine biome (ENVO:00000447); feature: marine epipelagic mixed layer (ENVO:xxxxxxxxx); material: "saline water (ENVO:00002010), including plankton (ENVO:xxxxxxxx)" | depth 120 m | reverse complement strand
TTAACTACGCTTAAAGCGTTTGCTAAGTTATCTGACCATTTCAACTCTCAGATTGAGGACAGCTCCGCTCGAAGATTAGAGGAAGCTCCAGTAATTAATGAAACCGATAAGGTTGGCTCAGACGAAGGGATAGATTCCAAAGGAAGAATGGAAGATAAACTCTATTATAGTCTGAAGATTAAACACGCAGAAGCGAATGGAATGAAATACCCTGAAGAGTGGAAGCAATATATAAGTTAGAAAAAGAGGTAAATAAAATATGGTAGACAAAGCAGGATTATATGGTGGTGGACTAGAAATCACCTGTATTCTTTACGAAGGTAATATTACTGTCGCATCTGGTACCTCAATATTCGTCGAGAACGGCGCACTAGGAAAAAATTCATTCACACTCGGAGAAGAAATCAAAGAAGGTGACCTTGTGGGTATCCACGATAGCACTGCAAATGATTACGATGATTGTGGTGGATTGCCTGTAGTAGCTCAAGCAGCAGCAACCAACGGATGGATTGGAATTGTTAAATCCCAACCAGTCTGGCACAAAATCCCAAGTTCGACACAGTCATCTTGGAATCAAGCTAGATTAACCAGCGGTTACTACCGCGTAGCTACTGTAGTAATGCCTGGTGTATCAATGGCTATCAGAGGAGTTTGCGAGTCAACCGCTATAACAAGTGGTTCACCTGTAGCTTGGGATGTATCAGCAGACGGTTGGAAGGATAACGGTACAACTATGACTGGAGCATTCTCATTCCACGATGGTGGCTCTGACGCACAAAATGTCTTAATTGGTATTGGTGCAGTCGGACAAGCCGCTGGAGGTTCTGAGAGCGACATCTGCTCCCACGGAGTAGTGGCATAAGGAGTTTAATATGGCAGAAAGATACGACCCATACGGAACCCTTGCTGGAGTTTTGCCTAAGGATTCTTTCCTTAGACCAGAATTCCAGGCTCGAGACCTTGATGAATTACTAGACAGCTTGTTGATTTTCGATGACATTTTGCCAAAGCAAACAGTCGATGCAACAACTTTCTCGTACCAGATTGAAACAGACGGTGCAGGCACGGGAACCCGTGGCAGCGCTGGTGCTGACGTGAAGAAAGAATACGCCCCACTAAGGGCAGACGGCTCAGAGTTCTCCTACGTAAGCGTATCTCCACTAGAGATGGCTGTAGGCGTTCTTCAAGCAAGAGGTGTTGCATTCAAGTTAACAGAAGCAGCAAGAGGCGACCACGAGAGACTAAAAATAGACCCTCTCGCAAGGACACGCCGACGCGTAGCTTACTGGCTAGCTGAGCAAATCAACTCCGAAATGGTTGCAACTTTAACCAATGACTTCAGTATGACAAATACCGACGACACAGGTATGGCAGACGTTATGTCTCACATTACCAGTGATTTCGGAACAGAAGATACTGTTGGGCACTTAAATGGTAAGTTGGATTCAACCTATTTCTGGGATGAAGCTGATGCAAACCCAGTTAGGGATATTCTAGACCTTCAGACAGTCTTTGAAGACCAAGATGGTTATAACTATAGTATGACCGACGTTTATATGAGATACCGCGATTTACACTTACTAAGTACATTTATTACAGAAGTAGGTGCAGATTGGGTACGCGACCCACTTGGTGGTTTCCAAGCATCTAATATCGCTGGAATTACATTCCACGGATTAAAGAATGTTGCTGGATTCCCAACCACAGCTGGTGATGGATACATTATGGGACTTGACAGGAACAACCCTGCAGGACAAACTTATCAGAGTTTCTCCAAGGAATTCCCTCAAGCCAACAATATGTCTTTCCACTCTTATATGGACGACGCAACACACGACTTCCACTATCAAATGTTCTACACTCGTGGAACTGTGATTGTGGAGCCAAAAGCTATGGCCGTTTTGCAAGTCAGGGATTAAGGAAGATAAATAATTTGGGAAGTACTATCCGTCTAGCTTTGCTTGCATTGCGAAAATGGATAGTGCACGCCCTTAAAAAATAAATATTAAGGAAGAACAAATGACATTAAAAATAAGTAATAATCGATTAAATAAATACGATGCTAGACAGAAATTAGCAACTGCTATCGATACTGCAAGTTATTTTACTGTAAATACAGGAGCGTTAAACTTTACTACAGGAGCATTACATTACGTATGTACTATTCCTAAAGCAGCGACTTTTGTTAGCGGAAAAGTACACTTAAGTGGAGATGAAGGAACTAATGGAGTTGTTACAGTACAAAAGTTATCTGCTGATACAGCAGCTTTATCTGGTGGTACAGATATTAGTGCAGATGTAGCTCTAGATGCAGGCGCAGCCGCATTCGAAGCTATAGCAGCAAAATCTGACGGTTCAGAAGATTGTACTGCAGGAGATAACATCTTACTAGATAATAGTACGAACATTGGTAACAACGTCGTAACTAACATATCGTTAACATTTAAATTAGTAGACGACCCTACACAATAGGGACATAATTTAGGGAGGAAATAATTATGGCAGGAACTTGTACAGTATATAAAAGCAGAAATTTCGGACCGAAATGGTCAGGAACTAAAGAATTAGCAGCATATTTCGCTACATCAGATGGGATAGCACTAGGAACTGAATTAATTGGAGCAGGTGGAACTTCCACTTATTCTGTATTAATAGACCCTTATGCTAGTGTACAAACACAATCAGCAGATGCAGATACATCTGAGAACATTCTTACAATGGATAAGTATAAGAACATCTCAGTATATATCGTACATCAAGGTGATACTCATACGTTGACAGCACAAATATGGTCTTGTCCGCCACAACCAACTATAGCAGATAGAGATGCAGCAGCAGCTGCAATTACATCTTCTACGCACAATAGATTGGATACGGCAGCAGGATTACCATATGGTTGGACACAGGAAGGTTCAGATATAACAATCGCCGCAGGCGCTAATGATATATCTAAATTAACCGCAACCGGTGGAATGATTGCAGTAGCAGTTAAGTCAGCTGGTGCTTTAGATTCAGATGATATTGTCAAAGTATACGTAGTCGGCGAATACGCCTGAGGTACCTAACTTGGAACCTTCAAAGCTGGCCGAATGCGTCATACGAATCGACGAACGTCTAAAGATAGTTAGTGAAGACTTTCACGAGTTAAGGGCTGATTTCGTAGACGTTAAAAAAGACACTACAGTCTTACGCACAGAAATGACCAATCACTTGGCTCATCATCAGATGTTCGAAGAAACAATACCAGCACTGACAAAACAGCAGCTTATAGGCTATACAGGTGGAACTGCGGCAATAGTAGTCGCAGCGATTGAAATTATTTTAAGTTCGGTAGGTGGTGCCTAATGGCAACCACCATCTGGTATTCTAACCCTACATCAGGGAACGCTATGGATTTCACAGATAGCAACCAATGGAATACAGCAACAGATGGTTCAGGCACGGCGGGAAATCCAGATTCAACAGATGACAAAGCAGTAATTCAAAATGGAGATACTGTTACACTGGATACTAATGTAACAACGGGACAAGTTTCTATAGAATCAGGCGGAACACTTACCGGTAACACTTCATATATATTGACATTAGCAGGTAGTGACCAAGATAATAATTTTAACAATAGTGGGTCAATCACAAATTTAAATATTACAATGACTGGAATAAGAGCTTCTGGTGATAGAACTTTTGTTGATGTAGGTAGTGGAATACGAGATTTAACTATTAACGATGCAACCAATAGTGGTAATAATGTTCATATATTTGGTAACAATATATCTATATCTGGAAATCTAACAGTTACAGCAGGGACTCTCGACACAGCTAATGTTATAGGGGGTTATTACAATTTGGATGTAGCTGGAGATATATTAATACAAAATGGTGGCACATTAACTGCTAATACATCGCAAGTTGAAGCTCGTTCTTTGACTGTAGATAGCGGAGGAACATATAATGCAACGAGCGATGTGACAAAAATACAGGGTAGTAGAGCAGCAGACAATTATGGTTTAGATTTAAAAGATGGCACTGTGAATCATAATAATGGAACATTCAGATATGAAGGCTCTGGCGGTACTTACTTTAATTTTGCTGATTCTCATATATACAATCTCGAATTGCAATGCACAGGCTCTTGTGGTAGTTCACTTACCTTATATGGAGATGAAAGTAATTCTGTAACTATTAATAATAATTTCACTATGGAGAATGGAAGTGGTCAGGGAATTCTGGTCCCACTCAGTGCCGATGGTTATGAATTTACGGTAAGAAATAATATGTATATGAAATATTATGACAGGTCAACGAATGAAAATATGCAATTTGGATATAATCAAACTGCATCGGGTACTTGGACTGTAGAAGGAACTCTTTCTTTATTAAATGCTAATGAGAAAGTTAGAATAAGAGCTACAAGTGGTACTTTTAATATAGGTGGTCTTATTAATGATGGTGGGAGGATAGATAGTCAATGACGAGTATAAAACTTATAGGAACTGGTGGAGTATGGAGTGGTTCACCTGGTAATGCTAACGTTGAAATGGATATGGATGATGTATTATTTTTCGACGGAAGTGACGATAAGATAGATACTAATTTAAATTTGAATAGTACAAATTCTTCTGGAAATACTACTATAATGTGCTGGTTTAAAGCGCATTCATCAAAATCTGCAGCTGACCAAAAAATATTAAGTGGATATAAGGGAAGTGACGGTGGACGGTGGGATTTAATTCACAGAGATGACAACACAGTTAGATTTCAACATCACGATAAGGGAGACGGTGCTCAGTATTTATTAGACACTGGTCCTTGTTATCCTGACAAATGGCATCACGTGGCTATTGTGCACGATACTACTCTCAATACAACTACATTATATTGGAATGGAGAGTCATTTGCTTCTCAGGGTTCTGTTACTAATGATTTAACTCCAGATGAAGACTTATTTATAGGATGCACAGCTACATCGGGCAGTCACTTTCACGGATACATTGCTGATGTTATGATTTACGATGCTGTATTAAATGCTACACAAGTAGCAATAGCATCTTCTAGGATAGGAATACACAAAGATACTATAGGCGCAGGCACGCCAGATGGTCATTATCCTTTAATTAATAATGCAACTAGTAATCAAGGAGGAGGAGGCGGTACGCCTTCAGTTACAGGAACAGCTAGAACTTATGGACAATTTGCTATTGAAGTTATACCATCGAGTGATGAAACCAGAGACATAGGAACTAATACAAACGATGGTTCATTTACTGCTAGCGTGACTGATGTTACACTAACTGTTCAAGATGGTACTAAATTCCACACCGGTCAAATTATACAAATAGGAAGTGAAAAGATGTATGTTTCTGGTATATCTTCAAATGACTTAACAGTAAGAAGAGGTATAGACCAAACTACAATAGCTTCACATAGTACTGGTACAGACATATATAATGCTTCTGCATTTTATGTCAATGGTAATTTCAATGTAACTTCAGGTAAATTAGAAGCACTAACAGCATCTTGTTTAGACTTAGATGGTTCTGACGAACTTATTAAATTTGCTACAGTTCCACAAGCTCAGTTAAGACTTTCACATTCGTGGTCTGCTTGGATTAGATTGGATGATGGTGACCCAACAGCCAATAATACTATTGTAGGAGCATTTAATGGTGGCAATGATAGAGTTTTGTTTTATGTTGGGACAGATTCCAAATTAACATATTTGTATCAAGCTAACGGAACTAGTGAATATGCACAAGCTGAATCTGCTACTTTTGTTGATAATGCCAATCCTTGGGCACACGTAGTTGCAACAATGTCTTACACAGATTCTTCTAATGCAGTAATGAAATTATATGTTAATGGAAAAGAAATAGCATTATCATCAGATAGTGCTAAAAATGGAACATTTTCAGGAAATATGGGCGGGTTTACTATGGATGATGCATATCCATTATATATAGGAGCTGAAAATAACGCCGGAACTGCACAATGGTTTTTAGATGGTAAAATTAGAGATGTTAGAATGTATGAAGTTGCATTAACGCCAGACCAAGTAGATACGGTATATTCTGGTAAAACACCAAACCCAGGAATACACAGGTGGACTATTGGAGGTACTACTGAAGATATATTCTCACACGGTATGACTACAAGTAGGATGTGTGTATCTGACACTGGTTATTTAGTTACTGCTGCTTTAGGGAGTGACCTTGCCGCAGATAAAGATTTAGTCAGTGCTTATACTACTAATTTTACAAAACTAGGTGGTCCTAGTGGATACTTCCAAAATAGTTCGAGTTGGTCGGGTTATAGAAATGAAACAGGATTCACTACAACTCGTGGCGAAGTTTATGTGCAAACAAGTGATTTCACTAACTTAGACGGAAGTCACAGTTCTGGTCCAAAACAAGGAATAATGACAACTGCAGTAGGTTCTAGTCGTGGTACTACACAGAATGTGGATACAAGTGCCGATGGATTTAAACGTATGTTTGCATTACTTACGCACGCTACTCAAGGTACATCTTATGGTACTATGGAAAGTCAAGGAACTTACAGAAGTAAATTTGAAAACGTTAGTGTTAAAAGAGTTTCAGTAGGTTCTGAGTTAGTCGGACTATCAGAGACGACTTCGGAATTAGCAGACTTAATATATGAGAACTTAGAATTTGCGAACGGTCTGTGGATAGGAACTAACGGAACAGTTTCAGCAAGTAATGGTAATATGGATATATACCAATTAGATGTATCTGGTAATTACACAATGAAGAACATAGGCACATTTATTCCTAACTGGGGAAATGTAACATTAAGTTTACCTAATAACCAAAGTTACAGCGAAGAACAATATATAGGTGACCAGAGTGATGGTGATGACGCTATTGAGTTCTACAATTTGACTACTAACCAGGGATGGAATAGGTTTTACTTTCAAAGTATAACAGTTCGTAACGTTCTCAATTTGGGCGGTTACAGAAATTGGCTTATAGGAACTACTGTAAATCGAGCAGCAGGAAACAAAATGACATTAACTATGGGATATGACGATGCAAGGTTTGTTGGTTCTTCCGATACGTCCGCAGGACTACGTACAGGTGGGTATATAACAGGTAGTGGTGGATTCTCTATTGGAGGTTCAAGTGGTACTACTGGTAACTCTACAGTTATACAGGGCGCAAGTGAACTATATCAATGTCCAGTACATAACACTAACAGTAATTTAAATAATCATTTATGGATGCAGAATTCTGACGTTAATGCAAGTTATCAGCCTGCTGGTGGTAATCCAGTTGAGTTGGCAAATTTATCGTTTCAACACGATTGGACATCTGTTACAGAAGCAGTCGCTCACGAAGATGCATCGTGTGATACAAATCACACATCAAATCAAACTACAGTCACTTGTGATGCAACTACTTCTATAAAAGTGGGACACACTGTTACAGGTACAGGTATACCAAGAGATACAGTAGTCACAGCAGTTAATAATGCTACAGTTACATCTTTTACAATTAGTCAAGCTGCTACAGCTACAAATACTAATACAACATTAAAGTTCCACGATATAGCTTCTTATAAAATTACAGGTCCTTGTTCATTTAAGGCTATAACAATGCAACAGGGTGCACATCTTGATTTAAATGGGCAACGAATATATGTAGATGGTGACTTTACTATATCTAGTACTGGCAGAGGAAGTAGCTTTGACGCCGATGGTGAAGTATATACAACTGGTTCACACGCGATAGGTTCATTAGCACACGAGTTAACAAATAACTTATCTTCACATACAGTAGTTCACGTGAACAGTTCAAGCAAAAACCAAAATACTAGCCTTGGTGGTTCATATACTCTAGGTAGAGTCGTTGTCAACGGAGGAAGCACAGTGAGACATTCTGGTGACCGAGATTATGGTACAACGCCTTTATTTGTTTTATCTGGTACATATGACCCAGATGCAGACGCAACTTGGGGTAACATTCAAGCTGCAACTAGTTCTACTTTAGATTTAGATGCTGATACAGTCACAGTAAAAGGAAACTTAGTATTATCTGGTGGAGTATTAGGTGACTCAGCTATAGACGGAACTCAAGGTACAGTACCGCACGATAAGGGTACCGGTAGCAATTCAACTAAATATCATAATTCAGGAGATAAAACACTCGAGGGATGGTTTAAAGTCGATAATGGTTCAGCACCATCCAATGTAAGTACAATTGGACTGATATCAAAAGATAATTACGGACACGGTATGCATATGTTAGCTGACGGAACTGTAAGAGCAGGTTCTACAGCAGGAGATAGTAGATATGCTGTCGGCAATACTGCTATAAACGATGGAAAATGGCATCACATAGCAATGACTCACGATGTGTCAGAAGACACAGGTATAAAAATATATGTAGATGGAAAACTCGATGGTCAGAGTACTGCGTCAAATCCATCAGGTAGTGATTCGGGTGGAAATGTTCCAGTAGAAGTGGGAGGCTCAAGTTACTTACATTATGATGAAATTAGAATATGGGAAGATGTTAGAACCGAATCTGAAATAAGAGCCAATATGTGGACAGAAATAGCAAACGATGCAGCTGGTTTACTTGGAGTTTATCACTGTAACGATGGTTCTGGTTCTACATTTACAGATTCAGCAGCTTCTGGAGCGGAGAATGGTACACTAGGCTCAGCTTCTTGGGTAGGAGCTGGTGGAGTTTCATTTACTGCCTCTAATAATTCAGGCACTGCTACTGCAGTTATTGATTTCGCTGCGTCTGGTAGTTTAAAATACAAATCAGGAGATTTATTGCCGGGGTTGGATATTAGTAGTGGAACCGTGGCTTTAAGTTGTGTTGATACAGCTCAAGCATCTTCAGAAATTACATTCGATTCTGTTAAGATAACAGGAGGTACATTCCAGGGTGGTGCAGGTAAAATTAAAGTTCGTGCAGAGACGACAGGTGGTTTTGCTTGGCAACATACATCAGGAACATATACACACCAAAACGGAACTGTAGAATTTACACACAATACAGATTCGCACATACAAGAAAACACATTTTATAATTTAATAATTAACGGCGATTCATCTGGCACAGCTACACACTGGAGACCTAAATCTGGAAGCACTCTTACAGTAGGTAACATATTACAACTTAAAGAGGGTAGATTTAATGTTGATAATGCAGATGATACATTAACAGTTACAAGTCATATGCAAGTTGAATCTGGTACAACATTTAATTATGATGATGATGCCGCAGGAGCTCATAATTTTAAAAGTTTAACCATAGATAGTGGAGGTTTATTTAAAGCCACACAGGGTGTTACGACTCTTACTGGAAACAATGGCAGTGGATATATAATGCAAGCATCAGGTAATAGTAGGTTTGAACATAATAATGGAACTGTAACATTTGATGGAACTGAGAGCTTACCAAGTATAGACGTTAATGACTCATTTTATAATGTAATTATAGACACAAATAATAAACTAAGAGTGATTGACCAAACATTTGATATTGCTAATGATTTAACAATTACAAGTGGAGGGGCATTTGCTCACGATAGTTATCCAAACACAGCTATAGAAGTAGGAGGCAATGTAGATATTCAAGGAGGAACGCTTGGTTCAACTGGATGCACTGCAAATTGGCAGTTTAACAGTCTTACAATAGGAAATGGGGCAACATATATTGCACCGAGCGGAACTACTGAAATTACTGGTGAAGGTGACGGTACAAGTGGGACAAATGGTTATGCTTGGTATAATGTCACTGGAACATTTACTCACAACAATGGAACAGTTTCATTTACTGGAAATAGTGACTCTGATATAAGAGACGATACATTTTATAATGTAATAATAAATGGAGACACGAGTTCAGTTGATTATTATATAAGACAGAAAGATGGTGATTCAAGCTCTTCAGCACACATAAGAATACTTAATAATTTAGATATTCAAAGAGGTGGATTTTCCAGAGCTAAATCTGCAAATGAGTTATCAGTATTTGGTATTCTTGATATTTGCTCAGGAGGTTCAGGAGCATATTTTGGAGATACAAGCGATACTGGAATTTACAATTTAGGAACTGTAAATATACATAATAATGGAACATTCAATTTATCAAATGGGGCTAATAACGTAAACAGTATTAGAAATATAGCAGGAACGGTGGCACGAGACTAATGGGAACAATCAATATTACAGGCACGGGCGGAATAATAGAAGGAAATCTTGGAACAGCAGACGTTGATGTAAATCTTGACGCTGCTTTAGAATTAGACGGAAGTGCAGATTATCTTAAAAATTCAACAGCAGATTTTAGAACAACTGATACTGCTGGATTTATTACCGCTTGGGTTAGGTCTGACGATTGGAATCGAGGAACTCAACAACATTGGTTTTCTGCTACAGATGAAGCAACTGGTAATTATTATATAAGGACATTTTTTAATTCTGATGGTAAACTATACATTAAATGTATGGATAGTTCTGTTGTTTATGATTTAAAAAGCACAAATGCAATAACAGATGATGGTAATTGGCATCACATTGCAGTAGGAAGCACTGGAACTGCAATTAAAATGTATATTGACGGTATTGAAGAAACTGTAGTTGTAGCAAGTGGAAGTAACAACGGTGATTGGTTTGGAGATATGACAGACAGTAAATTAGACCACGTTGTTGTTGGAGCATTGCACGATAACGCAGGAGTAAGGTCGATGTTTGATGGATATATTGCAGACGTAAGATATTACTCAGACACACTTACAGATGCAGAAGTTTTAAAATTGTCAAGTAAAATTAATGCAACCACTTCAGACATAGATAATTTACAACATTGGTGGAAATTAAACAGCACTACAATAGATTCTTCTAATTTA
>TARA_R100000700_G_scaffold29857_1_pt1 | contig 11005 bp, 8 predicted proteins | sample TARA_R100000700 | Tara Oceans TARA_R100000700 (sample SAMEA2622810) | marine metagenome | biome: marine biome (ENVO:00000447); feature: marine epipelagic mixed layer (ENVO:xxxxxxxxx); material: "saline water (ENVO:00002010), including plankton (ENVO:xxxxxxxx)" | depth 120 m | reverse complement strand
CCACGACCCTAATAGTGAACTTGCTAATGCTCTTATGGAAGAAGCTATGATGAATATTGAAAATATAAATGAAGGTAAGGCTGCTTTAAGTTTTCAAGTCACAAGAGATTCATCTCAAGGCGTTATTAGAGATGTGTCTTATACTGATGGTTCTATTAGACCTGTTGATACTAGAGGTGAATGGACTGGTAGCTATGATTTAATTAAAGTAATCATTACTACAGGTGGTAGAATAGGTACAGCAAAATATAGCGTTTATGTTAAAGATGGAGATAAACTTAAAAGTACACAAGTAGTTACTGATGAAATAATAAATGGAGATTACCAATCTTTAGCAAGTGGTTTACAAATAAGATTTGCTGGTGAAGATATGAACCCTGATTCAGGTTCTACTGCAAATGTTTCTGGAACACCTGATGAATGGGAAATAGAAGTATTTGGTAAATATGAAGATGTAGATGCTTCAAGTGGAAAATCAGTAAAAATGACAAGAATTAGAAAATATGGAAGATTATATTAATGGCAGTAACTTTTACTAATAACTTTAAGAATATATTAGATAAACTAGAAAGCGTTATAAAAACAGAATTTAAGGGAGCTTTACCTACTTGTGTAGGTTATGATAAAATGCACGGCTCCCAATATTTGAGAATTGTCCCAGAATCTTCAAGTTTACTTACTTTAATGACAGATTCTGAAGAAAGACAATATAATATAAAATTAATATATTATTTTGATGAAAAAATGATAAATACGAAGACTATAGACCATATATTAAGGTATACGTCACGAATTGAGGCTTTGATTCACGATAATGTAATAATGACTTTATCTGATAGCACAACAGCATTGAATTGCAAAATCCAATCTACGCAGATAAATGCAGAACAAGGAGATGGTATTCATACAGTTGAAATGGAGTGGCAATGTAGTCACGTAGGTAATATTGGATAATTAACAAATAATAACTAAATTACAGGCATAAAATAACTTAAAATTATGCCAAGGAGGAAAAAATGGCATTAAATAGTACAACTTATTCAGGTAAGCAGTTTTCTGTATATTTAGCAGTAGAAACTACTACAGGAACATTTAATAATGATGATGCGAATTATCACAGAGTGGATGTGGAAGGTATTACACTACCTCCATTTAATCCACAACAAGAGTTTGAGATGAGAACAGGTTCAAGCAGAATAGCTGAATTTGACCAAATATTTTCATCAACAAAAAGAGTAGTAACAGAATTTACCTTATCAGGTAGATTAACACAAGAAATGTGGGTTATGATGTGCGAAAGTGCAACAGGAGACGAATTTGACGGTGGAACAGGTAGTGATAGTGTTTTAACACTTGGTAGTTATCAAGGGCTTAATTTTAAAGTGGGCGATGACCCAAGTGGAGCAACTGATTTCGCTTATTTGTTATCAGTATATTTTCAAGCTCCAACAGCAGCAGATTCATATTCTTTAAAAAGTTGTACTTGTACAAACTTTTCAATAGATGCTGATATGGATAGTGCGGCAGGAAGATTTAACTATACTGCTACATTCCAAACACAATCTACACCAACAAAAGGTGCGGTTACAATGACAGACAATGCTGCTATTGGTACAAATTTCTTATATTTAAGTAATTTAAGCCAAAGAAATATAGATGTTAAAGGAACAGCTTCACAAGATGATATAACTCCATTATTTAAAACATTTAATTTTGCTATCGATTGTCCTACTCAATTTTTAGGAGCAACAGGAGCAAACGGAGAGCCTGAAGTATGGGCAAAAGCATTGCCTGAGCTTTCTATTACTTATGGAGGTTCTGTTAAATACGATAATGAAACAGACCAAATGGTTGAGGCTTTTAGAGATGCGGCAGAAGATTCATATTTAACATTATATATGGCAGATGTTGCAGTTGCTGGAACCACAGAAACACCTACAGGTGTATTTTTTGGTGCAAGTTCAACAGGAAAATTTGGAATATGGGCAGGAAAAGCTAAATTAACATCTTGTGAAGTTTCAAGTGATGATGTGGCTATGGTGAATTTTGAAGCTAAAGTATTAGCTCCTTCATCAGGAAATACTTTACACTTATTAGGTGGCGATAACGCAGCATAAGGAGAATAAATGAGAAGTTTTACTAAAGAAGGTTATTTGAAACCAAAAAAGTCTAACGATGAAGAAGTTATTGAAAGATTACTTTCTAATGGTTGGAAAGAAGTAGGTGTCAAAAAAGAAAAACCTAAAAAGGTAGTTAAAAAACAAGATAAGGAATAATATAATGGAATTCAAACTTAAATCTGGAAAGAAAATTAAGTTAAAGGATGTATCTATAGATGATAGAGATGAAATGTTCGATGCGGTTCAATACGATTATACGGAAAAAGGTGATGTTGCTGGGGTAAAAATGATGCACTCTACAATGACAAAATGGATTCGTTTAGGTGTTGATGGCGATACATCTGATGAATTTTTAAAAACCTTAACACTACAAGATAAGATTGAAATATTTACTAAAATGCAGAATTTTTATCTTGTGGGGGAAGAGAAAGCCTCCAAGTAGAACTGACTATATTGTCTGAAAGCTGTGGAGGCTGCCAATATTGTGAATTTCCTTATAAAGCACAATTACCTGTAAAAGTAAATGGTAATTATGAGATAAGAGAATTTAAATCAAAAGAAGATATTTGGTCGGTAATAGATTTAATTATAGAAGAAACTATTGAATTGAATAAAGTTCAAGGAAATGAATTTGATATAACGAGTAACGTAAAAGCTCAGATTCCTTTTTTTACTTGCTTTAATCACATAAGAGACAAAAAATATACCAAACTTATAAATAGGTATGTTTATTCCATTGAAACAGGAACTCCTGCTTATAAAGGTTCTTATGGTGAACAACCTGCTAAATGGATAGAATATTTTTTTATAATTAAACACGCTTTAGCCAAGAAGGAAAAAGATATGTACGATAAAGTTAAAAATGAGGCGAAATAGATGGCTGATGATATTATTATAAAGTTTAGGGCGGATGACCAGAATTTAATCCAAACACTAAAACAATTAAAAACTTTACAAGAACAAACCACAACAAGAGCAAGAAAAGCTACTGCACAATTTAAAAAATTAAATACTGAGTTAAAAAAGACTACAATAGGAAATAAAGGTGTTGGAGATGGTTTTGCTGACATTACAAATAAAGGTAGGTTATTAAATAACTCTTTAGCTACTATGCGTTCTAAATTATTACTTGTTTCTTTTGGTATGGGTTTAGTATCAGCGGCAGTAGCAAAAAATATTGCTTCATTTGGAAAACAAGAAGAAAGTGTTGCAAGATTAGGGTTACAATTTGGCTCTAGCGGAGCACAAGCCTTAGATACATATTCAAGCTCACTACAACAAGTAACAAGATTTGGTGATGAGCATATTAATAGTATGATGTCACAATTTGGTGCTTATGGTGCAAATATTGAACAAACTAAACAATTAGCAACTGCAACATTAGATTTAGCTGAAGGTCAAGGTATGGACCTTAATTCTGCTGCGTTATTAGTTGCTAAATCATTTGGCTCTTCAACAAACGCATTATCAAGATATGGTATTATGATTGATGCTTCAGCCTCTAAAGAACAAAAAATTCAACAAATCTTAGCTCAAAGCCAATCTAAATACGGTGGATTAGCAAAATTATTAGGACAAATGTCAGCCTCTGAATTAGTTAAATTCCAAAATGGTATGGGTGATTTACAAGAATCTTTAGGTGAGACTTTATCTACAGGTCTTAATCCAATTATAAAAACTTTTACAAAATGGAATAAACAATTAGAAGGTGCACCAATTAGAAAATTTGTAGAATTTGTTATTTCAGCAACAACAGCTTTGGCTTTGTGGCAAGCTGGTGTAGTCGTACTTAGAACTAAGACTGCTATAGCTACCGCTTTTGCAACAGCTCACGCAGCTGCTCTTAAAGCAACAGGAACTGCTGCAATAGGTGCAGCAGGTTCATTAAAAGTTTTTGGAAAAGCCTTAGTTACAAGCACAGGTGGTATTGGTGCTATAATTTTAGCTATAGGAACTGCTGGTGTAGCTCTTATGGAATGGATGGGTTGGTTTGAAGCGACAGAAGAAGAAACTGAGGGTGCTAACAAGGCTTTAGATAAATATAAAGGCTCTATTAAAAAAATGGACCTTGATAATGGTGTTACTCAATTAACAAAGTTTCACGACAAATTAAAAGAAGGAAATGCCTTATTAAGATTTACAGCAGCTAGTTTTGACAAAGATTTTATTGGTGCACTTAATGAGCTCACACTACCGCCTATAGTTAAAGAGCTTTCTCAGGATACTCTTGATTTGGCTGCTACTTATAATGAGGCTGCTGATAAATTAGATAAAGCTGACCAAGCAACTTTGGGATACACAGATGATGTCGATGCCGCTATTTCAGCTCACCAAAGATATAAAGAAGTGCTTTTAGATACTTCTCATATATTAAATAATACAAAATATAAAGATGCAGCTGAGGCTTTAGACGAGTATAATGCCGCTGTAGAAAGAAACGCACCAGCTAATGAAAAATTTAAACAAGATTTTATAGATGCTACTGGTTTTAGTAGTGACTTTTTTGATGGTTTTATAAAAGATTCAGGAATATTTGAAGCTGTACAAGCTGGTGTAATTACTAATAATGGTGAATTATTAGCAGTTTTAGAAGATAATGTAGAATTGCAAGGAGCTTTAGCATCAGGGGATGAGACCGAAGTTCAATTAATTATTGAAAAGATTGTTCAAAAAGAAAGATTAATTGCAACAATAAAGAAAGAAATGGAAGCAAATAGGGGGGTTATAGCTTTAGATAAAATGACTGGAAAACAAAAATGGCAACTAGCTAAGGACACTGTAAGTGCTGCAGGTGCTGTATTTGCTGCTAATAAAAAGACAGCAATAGTAGCGGCACGAATCCAACAGGGTATGGCTATAGTTAATACTATAGAAGCTGTAACAAAAGCTCTTAATAACCCAGTGGAGATGATAAGACTTTCATTATTAGGTGCTGCTCAAGTAATGAAAATACAAGAACAAATAGATAATATGAAAGCACAAAATGCCCAAACTGGCTTACAGGCAGAATTAGGTGGATATATTGGAGGAAAACGTCACTTTCAAGGAGGCACTATGATAGAGGCTGAACGTGGTGAGTTTATTTTAAGAAGAGACGCTGTAGATTCAATAGGTTTAGAAACCTTAAATGAAATGAATGAAACTGGTTCTACTGGGGGTGTTGTTGTAAATGTAACAGGTAATGTTATGACGCAAGATTTTGTTGAGGGAGAACTTGCAGAATCAATTAAAGAAGCTGTCCGTAGAGGTGGCAATTTTGGTATGAGTTAATGATAGAATTACCTCCAAAGTTTAAAATGGCATTAGGTGATGGAGTAAGAACATCATTAAACCCTTTAGTTAAAATTTATAAAGACATAAGGTTAGAAGATGATGATTACTCATTAGCAAGTGAAGTAATTACATTGTCAACTAAAGAATTTAGTATAATTAATGAAGAGGGTGATGTTGATTATTATAAACCTTTATTATTAAAATCTCCTAATATAGCATCAAAAGCAGATATTGTAGATAATAAATATACTATTTCAAGTGTGTCTCTTTCTGTATCTAACGCAGAATTTCAAGGAGAAAGATTTAGTGATAAAATTCAAGATTATTTAAATTCAGTATGTCAAATATATTATACGTCAAATGGAATAGATAGTATAAATGATTGTTTATTGGTTTATACAGGAACAATTAGAAGATTTAACCAAAATCAAGATACTGTTAATCTAACATTAGAAGATTTAACACAACAACTTTTACAAAATACTTTACCTTCACAAAGTATACCTAATGAACCTTATTATAGCGAAAATATGGTTGGAAAACCATATCCTATGGTTTATGGTTATGTTAATAAATCTCCATTAATACCACGTTCTGAGGGAACAAATGAAGAAGGTAATATAAGTCAAAGCCTAGAAGAATTACACATTGATAAAAAAGGAGCCTTAATTGGAGGGTTGATGGATTCTGTAAATATAGATGCTTATGGTCATTCTTTTTTTAATGAAAATCATCCTTTGTTTACTCATAATTATTTAAAAAACGTAGGGTCATTATCTATATTCCAAAACGATTCATTTGTACCTATTAGTAGAACACTTGATGTTAGAGGTTGGAGTTATAAAGACCTTGAGATAGATTTAACTGAGGATTTATATTCTTTTGTGCAGTCCTCAGGTGAAGATTCTTCAGCTTCTATAGTAATTAATCCTAATACATTTGTTCAAGATGAAGAAATAATAGGTATACCTACAAGAATTTACAGACCTATTGAAAAAGTTGAGTTTAAAACCTATAGTGATTCAAATGGAGGTTCATTTAATAGTACCCATAGAATATACGGATTTACAGATTACGTTAGAGATGGGCAGTCTGGTTACGAACCTTGGAATAGATATGCTTTTATTACAAGTGCAAGTGAAGATTCTCCTTATGATGATAATTGGGATAATGGCGACCAAAGTTGGTGGGAACCAACTGATTGCAATCATACAAATCACGGAGGAGATTCTACTTTTATAGATAACAACTGGATACATAAAGATAACACTCGTGGCTTCTTCCCTGTAAATAGACTTCAAGACGGTTATAGTGATAGAGGTTTATTATTAACCGCTGTAAACCTTGAAGAACTAGACCATTCTGGTTGGACTAAAGTTATTTTTAATTTTAAATCAAATGTTGGGAATTACCCTTGTTCAACAAAGTATGTTTATGATATGGATTATCATAGTTTTCATAATATGACTGATACTGGAAAAAGAATGTTACCAATGATTTGGCATTTTGGTTCTACACCTAATGCAGATTGGGGTTCAGGATTAAAAAGCACAGCGTCTAATAGAGCTAGAGATATAATAAACCCAGAATATAGTAGCACTCCTCACGAATGGCCTATATTCCCTCAAGATGATGATACTGTTTGGTCTGTAAATTACGATGTAGCTCCTTATCAATCAAGTACAGAAGAAACAATTACTCACGATGTTTCAACTTATTACGAGTCAACTTATGTTGATGAAACAACTAAACTTTCTGGGGTAACTTTGGGTGTACCTCAAATGCACAGAGTAGGAAGTAGCGGCACTAATGATAGAGGATATTATTGTGGGCAACTTTTTAATTTTTATTGTTTACAGGATACTGTAGTAACTGAAGCTGTAAGTGAGTCTTATTTTGCTGATGTTGCTGGAAGAATTTCAGATACTGTAGATATTAATATATATGGAGTGTGTACAGCCGATGTTAGTGGTAGTTCAGGAACTTATTATAATGTAACGTTTGATAAAGTAGAATATCCAGAAGTATCTTCATTTAATATTGGTAATATAGTTTCGGTATATGGTAGTGACGACACTGATTTTGGTTATCACGAAATTCATTATACTCAAGAGACAGATACAGAAAAAAGAATGACTTTTAGAAAAAGTAATGCCTCCGCACATCCTGAATTTTACGAAGGTGTAGAAGTTTATATAATTGGAGACTTACCTCTTGTTATACAATCAGCAGAAGATATAATGGCTGATATTTTAAGAACAGAACTCGGCTATATTGGTAATATTGAACATTCTAATGCAACAGATAGAATTTTAAATGCGTTTACATTAAACGAAACAAAAGAAGCTAAAGATGTTATGGAAAAATTGTTTAAGTCATCATTAACTATACCAACATTTAATGCAAAAGGTCATTTCAAATTTTTGCATTTATTCCAAGAATTTAACAGTAATACTATAGAATCAATAGATAGAGTAAAATTAGATAATTCAAAAGTTTTAAATTATTCTTTTTCATTAACTAAAATAGATGATGTTAAAAATTCAATAAATGTAAAATATAATATAAATTATGGAACAGGGGATTTTGATGGGCAAACAGGTTATGGTTTTACAAATTCTGATGGGAATATTAATGTTGAAACTTACGATGAGGCTACTCAGTTAATGTATCCAAATGATGATAGTTTTGTTTATGATATTGGTTATTACGGATTAACAAATGAAGAGGCAAAATTAGAAGTAGAATCAGAATATATAAGAGATTTAACAGAAGCGAGAAAATTACAAGAAAGATTATTACATTGGTACGCTAATCAACATTTAATTATTAAATTAAAACTATCTATAGACTATTTGAACCTAGAAGTTGGTGATTATATTTATTTTGATGAACTTTTAGGTAATGTAAAGGCTTTTGGTTATGATTATACTAAAAACACTAATAGAAATGGTCAATTAATATACAAATATTTCTTTGTTACAAATGTAAGAAAAAGTTTAGATAGAGTTGATATTGAAGCAGTACAGGTCCATAGAGGTTATTTTGGTTTTTATGATGGTTGGGATGTAGAAGAAACAGAAGAGTCTGGCACTCCTTCTTTTGGTGGCAACAATGGTGATGCAAATTTTGAACAAGGAGACCCTTATGACTATGGTACCGATATAGATGAGGGCACAGACACTTCAGGTTGGCAAGAAGATTTTTCAGATGAACCATATATTGATGTTTATTGGGAAAATGGTAATGATAATTTAAATCATAGTCCTACTGCTATTATTTCAACAAATATAGAAGGTGAATTTGATGTTGACGTATTGGTTATACTCAATGAAGAACCTTTTGAATATGGAGATAGTCAACCGCCACAAGTTATGCAAGAAGTACAAGAAGGTCAAGAGCAATCTGCTAACAATTATTTTAGCTATTCTACACATTATAATTTTGAAAACGGAATTAGAAAGGGTGGAAAAGTTTATTTATCTACTCCGTATTTAATACCTGAAGGCCATACAGGAATTATTGGTATTTTAAGAATAACATATCAAGGAACAGAATATACTAAAGACTTATATTTCACACAACTTTATTTTACTCCACCACCACCTCTTTTAGGTGATTTAAATGATGATGGTAGTATTAATGCTTTAGATGTTGTAATAATGGCAGGTGCAGTCGCTTATAATAATACAGAACATTTACCTGATACAGCGGATATGAATGGTGATGGTACTGTTAATCTTTTAGATATAGTAATGTTAGTAAACCAAATCGTAAACAGTAATGATGAAGATGAGGGGGGAGAAGATGAAGCAAGCCCTACTTAAAAAACAAATATTTAGAAACAAAAAAATTAAAGGTGTTTCAAGTTCAAGTGGAAAAAATATATCTCCTCCAACTATAGAAACTGATAATGGTTCGTGTTTTTTAAATTCACATATAAATATTATGGGGATTCAATTAGAATTTTCAGGAAAAGCAGAAATAACGCCACAACTTCCAGAGGGGTGGGTTATGCAAGGAAGCGGCTCAAGGATGGTTATGTTTACATTAGGAACAAATCCAATAAATGAACAATTATTATTTACTTATAAAGGTAATATAGATATTAATAAAGTTATTGCTGGTAACGAGGAAGCAAAACCTGTTGATATATATGTTAAAGATGGAGATAACTTACCAGATTTCAATCTTCAGGAATTTGAATTTCATAAAGGTTCATCAAATTGGGAAGACTATAAAAGTACAAAAAGATTTGGAAAGGTTAAAAGAACTCGTTATCATTTACCTGACTATAATTTACCAAAGGTAGAAAAAGAAAAAATTAAAAAAAGACGTAGAACAACAAGAACCTATACAATGGTTGATGGCAGTACAGGAGGATATTAATGGGAAAGCAAGTTAAAACGCCAAGATTTTATGTAGATATACCTACATTTTTACACGCTACAGGAGAGACTCAATGGGGTCACGGAGCACATCATATAAATTGGGGGGATGGTGTAAATTTTGGAGGAGCTGAATTATTATATTTAAATCCTTCTAATCCACATTTAAGAAAAAGAACACCTTCAACTAGTGGTACATATGCTTTTAAAATTGGACAAAATTATGGAGAGTCTGAATATGCGAACCCTAAAGTTGGGTTTGCTCCTAACTTTTGTGCTCTTTTAAATCATAATCTTGGAACAGATTCTGCAAAACCTTATATAAGAGGAAGGTTTATGAAAATGAACCAAGACTATCCTAACGACTCAGCAGCAGCAAGAGAGATAAGTTCTTCAAATATTCTTGATTATGGTGGATTTACAGAAGTTTTAAATTTTAATAATACAACTATATCTGATGATTCAGGGGGTTCAGATAGAGTTTTTACTCCAAATTATAATGGAACAAGTATAGCGACTTGGGATACACCTAGTGCTAAATATTGGACAACATTTGAAGTTTTTTATCTAAGTAATGATATGTTTGATGAAAATTGGAAACATCAATTAGGCTCTCTTGTAATAGGTAGATACTGGGATGCTCCTCATAACCCTGATTTAAAACTTACAATGTCAAGACGATTTGATGGTATTAAGAAACAAAAAACAATAGGTGGCAAAACATTAGCGAACATTTATTATGATGGGCCAACAGAATGGACTATGAATCGTTCTGAAAATGAATCCTATCAAAGAGATTGGGATGGAGCAAATGTTTATAAATATCCGCCATTTGAATTAGATTCAAAAGATAGGGTTCACGGCCATTGGACTGATGGAGGTGCTCATTTTGACCAAAGAGTTAAAAGCGGTTTAGGGAGAAAAGGATTAAAAAGTTGGAAATTATCATTCTCATTTATAAGCGAAGATGATATGTGGGTTAATTATGAAAATTCTAACAGCATTGTAAATGATACCACACCATCAGAAGGAACAAGTCCTATGCTTTCAGACAATAGTTTTAATTTTGTATGGAATTGTACTTTAGGTGGAACTCTGCCTTTTATATTTCAACCAAATGCAGACCAATATGATGCAAGTGGCAATTTAACACAAGCTGGAAATAATAATCCAGACCAATTCTCAATATGTACTTTTAGACAAAATACTTTAAGTGTTAAACAA
>TARA_R100000700_G_scaffold7721_1_pt1 | contig 11017 bp, 9 predicted proteins | sample TARA_R100000700 | Tara Oceans TARA_R100000700 (sample SAMEA2622810) | marine metagenome | biome: marine biome (ENVO:00000447); feature: marine epipelagic mixed layer (ENVO:xxxxxxxxx); material: "saline water (ENVO:00002010), including plankton (ENVO:xxxxxxxx)" | depth 120 m | reverse complement strand
GTAACCACTCTTGTACTTCTTTACTGGCATCCTTACTACCCTCCAGGGTGAACAAATACTCTATCCATAATAACACATAGTCCTTCTCTTTTATCTCAGCCAATGCACGAAAGAACCATATAAGAGACACAACCGACGGTTGGTTGCGTCCCTTCACCCATGCATACACACTGTTCTGATGGATGCCTGCACGTATAGCAATCTTCTTGAGCTCACCATGTGCAAGATGACTCTTTAAAAACTTCTTCAACATTGACCACGTCTTCCCTTCATATATTGCTTTATCTGCTCGATAAGAAAATGACCACAACATAACGTGTTCGCAAACTGCTTGTGATAAAAAACATGGTCCCACGATAAATCATACTTTTCGATAAGTTCACCAACAAAAGCCATCAACTTATCAAACCTAGGTTTAGGACAATGGTAGTCTTGGAAGTTACCAGTTACACAAAGTCCAATGCTGTCATAGTTTTCACCTTTAGTATGTGCACCACGTTTATTGATATGTCTTCCTGGAGCAATCGTCCCATCCTCAAGACATACAAAGTGATACCCAATACCACGCCAGCCACGTTCCTTATGCCAGCGGTCAATGTCTTCTACCGTTGTAGATACTGGACTTGCACTATGATGGATTATGATTCTACGTATGGTACGCTTACCCCTCGGCATCAAAGTCCTCGCGAATGTCCGCAGCCAACACGCCCAAGATTTTTAAAAGATCTTTTACAAGTTCTTCTTTTTCCTTTTGAGTAAAACCACCTTGAGCATAGTTAACCAGCTTGCCAATCAAAGCAAAAATCTGCACCCATGATGCAGGAGTTATATCAATCTTTGGCATTAGTATTCTCTGTAGCTGTAGCCACGAAAACCTTTCGCAGATGGTTTCTTCATACCGCCTTTGCGTACCTTTATTGTACTATAAGCTTTAGCTTCTTTCTTGTTTACTTTTCTACTGGTTTTTTTTCCGTACATGGTTCCTCCATATTTGTTAGACATATTATTTTTACAACCACAACCCATCTTATCTCCTTGTCTTCTTCTTTGCACCAGGTCTTTTTGTTTTCTTTCCACCAGGCCAAAGATCTTTGCAAGCCCAATAGCCTGCTGTAGTTGGATCTTTCTTCGATGAGCATTTGTGTCGTGCGCGAAATGATGACTTGGCAGAATCAGAATAGTTGTGCTCGTATCCTTTTGCTCCATACTTTATGAGCTTTTGTCTACCAGATTTACATCCAAGCACTACCTTCTTCTTCTTCCCGTAACCTGGTTCTCCTTTTCGTAAAGCTCTTGGAGAGTTACATTTCATGTTTTTTTTATTTATCTGCTTGGGCATCTTTTATATCTTTAACATCTGTTGATATATCATCTAGTTTTAATGATAGCTTTTCAATGTGTAGCTGGTACATGATTCGATCACCATCACACTTTTCCATCATAGTCTGTATTTGCTCAACATACAACTGAGAAATGTACCAAAGAGCAATACACGCCAATACTGTTGCACCACCCTGTCCCAATATTAAGCCAATCAGTTTCTCTTTATCCATGACAAACCTCATAAAAAAATGCCCCTCCCATTATTATGGGAGAGGACTTATAGTTTGATTATGCCCAGTAGCGAACTACGTAATAATCAGCAGAAGCAGGTTGTCCACCAAAGGTTACTGTAGTATTTCCACCTGAAGATGAGATTGCATATTCATCAAGATCAGAAGGAGAAGAGTTTACTTGCTTGAGCAAAAGACCATTACGATATACACAAACTCCAGCTTCCCATCCAGATGCAACTTCAGTAGAAAGATTGTATGCTACTGTAGATGCTTGGATTGTAAGCTGGTCAAGTTGAGGAGCAAAAGCAACCTTGGGAATAGTTACAGCTGAGTTACCAAGTTGTCCTGTTCCGATTCCTGCATCAGCAACCTTAAGACCACTTCCACCTTTTGCAAGAGTAGCACCATCAAGATCAACTGTAAGGTTGGAAACAGCAGCAGAACCATTGTATGCTGTCATAGAGATACCATCACCAGCACTCAAAGAATCAAGGTTTGCACCAAGAGCCTTGCCAGAAATAGTAGAGTTTGCAAGTTTTGCATTTGCGATTGCGTTATCAGCAATATACAATCCGTTTGTATCTTTTGTAAGACTACCACCAGATTCACTCTTTAGTTTAAGGTCCAGCTTTGAACTAGTAAACTGAAGACCAGGATTGGTAGCAAGATCAACAGCGATTACATCCGGATCTCCAGATGCATCAATAGTGATACCGTCTCCACCTTGGAAGGTGTCTGGTACTTGAGCATCTACATAAGTTTTGATTGCAGCAGCAGTAGCAATCTTAGATGCAGACGCTGAACTCGCAAGGTTAGTTTCAATGTCTGATGATAAAAGTTTAGCAAACGATACAGATGCATTTGCAAGTTTGTCTACGTTAATAATCGAGTTTACTAACTGGTCGCGAACAAGTTGAATAGCCATGGATTCTCCTATAAAGGCTGATACTCTGCAACTAACGTTGTGCCAGATACAGGTATAAATGTTGTTGTGAATGTTCGAGCATCGACGACAGTGATTTCCACCCCTGTTCTCTGTCTCACTCCATTGTAATATATCACCAAACTGTCTGTATTAAAGGCCTGAGCAGTAACGAATGTCTGTGTAACACCATTGATTTGTGTACTGACATCATCCGAAATACTACCTGTACCAAAAGCACCTGAGCTACTACCAAACGCGTCTACATTACTAGGGATTGTCATCACACTCTCCAGGTTATCTTGACTTCACGCACGTTGACTGTTCCTGTATCTGTCTTCACCCATACTTTCGTAGGCCAGGTATCTGCTACGTCAATCTCAATCTTGATTACACTACTTGTCATTGTTGCTGTTGTTATGCCAGCTGACAATCCAACTTGTGTATCTCCAATAATACACTTGTCTCCATCTGTGTCCTCAGTAACACGCACTGTCAAACTGTTGGCTCCACTCAAACTATCACCATATATCCACAATGCAGACAATGTCCCATTCAATGTAGGATACGCACGATACCCTCGCTGAGTAGGAAGCAAGTCAAAACCTACAAAGCTGGTTCCTACTTGCTGGTCATACGTCTCTAATAGTTTGTAGTGTTCCATGCTTATTCCTTTTTAGGCAACTTATTTTTTAATGTTCTATCTATATCACGTAGGATTCTTTCTTCCACTTGTTCTATAGGAACACTCTTCATTGGAGTCTGGCCCAAACGATATAATGTATACAATACATTTGGTGATAACTGCAACTCTCCTCTACCGATTGCCTTTGCATATGATGTAAAATCTTTGATTGTGATTGTCTTCGTTGGATCATTGGGATCTGTGATTGTTAAATCCTGACGAGAATATATGTTTGCTCGTGTAACTTCCTTTTGACCACGTGATTGTGCAGCTACCCATCCTCCCTTGTATGCGATTATATTAAACGCAGTAAGACCGATTACTCTATGAAATAAATAAGAACGATAACTTTCCAATCCCTTATCAGTTTTAGGAAAATCCCAATAATCACCTTGTGAACTCAAAGGTCTACCAACTGTTTTGTACGGTCGTTTTACCAATCCATACATTTTTACAAGCTCTGGCAATCTTCCTGCAGACTCTGCTTCAAGTATAAGTTCAGATGGAAATGGTATAGGTCTTCTACCCCAATCTACATTATATGATTCTAATGCCAATCCAAAAAAGGGATTACCTTCAATCGTTGTCTTTAATGCTTTTGTACCTGCCAACATAAAGGCAGCACTAATCTTCATTAATCTTTGTTCTGTTGTACGCACAAAAGGATCTTCTTCAAAACCACTTGCAATAACCAATGCACTTCTACACATCATATCAAACATGTCTACCTGTGGATTCATCATACCACCTGCATACAAGTCCACACCATCTACTGTTCCATTATATACATTAAAAAAACGTTTCTTAAGTTCATCTTGTTGGTCCACATAATGTTCTGACATTTGTCGATTCAATGCATTTTGAACTTGCAATACTTTAAATGGTATATTGTTTCCTGATGTTACTCCACGATAAAACGCATTAATAACTTCTGCACCCATTGTTCTCATAAATGGATAAAAGTATATTATAGGAACAATCTTTTGCTTTTCAAAAGATGAAAGAGAGTTGTAATCTAAAATAGAACGTCTTGCTTTTTCTGCTGCTTGTCCTACTGTTTCTCCATTTTCAAGAGCATCTATAAATACCAATCGTCTTTGTTGTGTATCTTGTAATCTACCTACCTCTGTAAATACATTACGCCTAGATGGAGATATATTGTCCCACATTCTTTTTCTAATACTACTAGGTATAAAACTTAACCAAGGTTTTCCATAACGAGAAGAACCATCTGGATTCAACTTTGTATCTACCAAAAATCTTGAAAACTGAGTATCATAAAAATCTGCATCAGCACGACTAAAGTTTATACCATACTCTTCTGTCAATGCTCGAAGTTCACCTGCTGTATAATCACGTACTGCTCCTCCAGGTTGAGCTTTTATGATTACTTCTTCAGCTGGTGCATACAAATACTTATTGCTATTTACTCCTGTACTAAATCCTATTCGACTTGCTAAGTTTTCTGCTACAACTTCTGTACCTCCTGTAAAAGCAGAACGTGTAAACTTAGTAAAAGTACTTGCTTTCATTGAAGAATCACCCAATGTAGTCAAGTATATTGCAGGAGCAGTAAAAGTATTTACACCAAAATACCGTAGAGCTAAGTCATATGCACCACCCAACATGTTTGATATAGCCCAACGTCTACCCATAGCCCATGCTTCTTTAAGAAAATACCCAATATAACTAAAAGTAAAAAGATCTGTTTGTTTGTAGTTAGCCAACTGATCAAAATACCTACTAAGTTGCGAAGAACTTGTGTTGTCGACCATATCTAATAACTGATTGATTTGCTTCTCTATGTCTGCACCATAGATGATTGCAAGATTCTTAGAGCCTATGTATCTAAATCTTGGAGACAACTCTGTCATTGCAGTAACAAGTGAATCACTATTTGCACCATACTGAGCAAAGTATTTATTTGTTGCTGCCAACTGCTGACTAAACAATCCATCAAAGATTCCATCAGTCTTTAATACAAGACCTCGAAGATAATCTATCTTCATATCTTGTACAATCTTAGGTAGATTTTTTTCAAGTTCAGCAATAATATTTATCTGTTCTTCTAAAGATGTTACCTTTCCCATCTCAGGAAAACCCATTTGTTCTGGAGATTGCCGCATTTCAAAAAATGTTTTATTTACCTCATCAATAACTTGTTGTGCTTTGTTTTCTATACGCGTAAAAGTATTGCTTTTAAAAATGTTATTGCTATATAAAGCTGTAATAAACTCATCCATATCTTTTACAATAGCACTTTCTGTTCGAATCATAGTTGTTAAGTATTGTTCAAAAAAAGCTTTTTGTACTTTTCTGCTACTATTTCTCCATAAGTCTTTTGCAAAACCATCAAACAAATATTCTTTTATTTGATGACTAAGAGTATTTATAGCTTCTTCTTTTAAAAGTCCTTCTTTGACTGCAAGATTTGTTGTTTCTCTTATTTTAAATGTAAGATCTTCTGCAATCGTTTTTGTATTATTAAATCCAGGGTTCAAAGAATGTACTCTATTTAAATCAATAAACATATCTGGAGATTCATCAATCAAACGATTGATTGACTGTTGCATATTTTTTATTCTTTGTATTTCAAACGAACGATTTAACAATGGAAGTGTATAGTATTCTGTTGGATTCAAAGGTTTCATTCCTGACAATCCAACCGTTTTTAAAAACTTATCTTTATTTCGTAACTCCTCAATCACTTTTTTAAAGTTCTCTACATTCAAAGGCAACACATTATCAGGTGTCCAAAAAGGCATCTGAGAATCTACACGTACCAAATCTTCTATATACTGATAATACCTTTCACCTATCTTTAATCTTGCTTCAGCAGTTTTCCCAGGACCTGAAGTAAAAAAATCATCCAATGCAGATTTCCACTGCTTAACACGCGCAGAAGTATTCAACACAACTTCCATATTTTGTTCAATAAAATCTATGTTATTCAATAAATCATCATAGGTATTGCCTATGTTCTGCTCACGCATAAACTCTTCTATATTTGCTTCACCATACTTTGTATTTAAAACTTTAAGTTGTTGAGTACGTTTTTGTGCTGGTGTAAAACCAGGATCAGTCAACCAAGAAATAGCTAGATCCTGACGAATAGTCTCCTCATCTATCTTTACTTTATATTGTTGTACACCCTCTTCTAAATCTTGTCGCAATACCTCATTAAATGTTTCTGTCTCTTTCCCAGGGTCTGCAAGACGTGCAGCCTCTTTATACCGATTTAATACTTGATCCATTGCTGCATTGTGCGCACGTTGAACATCATCTGAAAATCTTTGCAAAGTTGGAGGAAGAGGAGATGTAGGCGTACCAAAAAAACTTGAACGCATCTTTTTTAAACCATTCGATAACCTTGAACCCAGTTGATTTAATATAGGTTTTTCAGAAGCAATCAAACGCAACGCATTAACAAATCCTTTTCTTTGTATACGGAAAGAAGCTGGTGTGCTTCCTGTCTTTATTAAAGTCTGTCTAGGTGTTCCTGCAGGCATACGAGCCATTTGAGCAGTCATTGTTCCAGTCTTTAATCGAACACCATCTAACAACTCCAACGCTATATCAGCGGATACAGCCGAAGTTAAGTTTTGTAGTTGAGATTGTGTCAATGGTTTAGGTGCAAGAAGATCTATATCTTCAGGTATTTTCATTCCTGTTCTTTGTATTCTTTGTTTTATAGCATTCAAACTATCATTGTTTATTACAAACCGAACTTCATCACCAACTACACGAGGACTAAAGTTTAATAACTTTTGTATCTCATTTTTATATGTATCAAATGCAGGAGACTTATATGATTTCATTGGTACAGCTACATTTTGTGAAACATATATATAATCATCTGGAATGTTTCGTAAAAAGTTATCACGCATTACATCTGCAACTGAACCTCGAACAGATTCATACACATTTTTATATGTCCTCAGATTGGTAGGAATGCTATCCCAAACATTTGCATCATTTAGTTTTTTCCAAATCCTTCCAAGTTCAACAATCTCATCTGCCTTTAATGGTGCTTGAAAACTTTTTAATGTAAGGTCTTGACCTTTACGCCAATCTTTTTTTAATGATTGAGGCACATCATTTTCTACTGCCTTCCAAATATCTTCATTCATCCAACGAGCTTTATTAACATTACGATTAATAATCTTTGCATCTGTTTTAGATTTTTTTCCATAGTTAATAAAATCACGAACATCATCTGAAATCTGATTAACTCTACGTAATGCAATAATCTCTTCTCCTACTTCAGGTACTTGAGATAAACGTGTTTCAAAGTTTGTAATCTTTTGTTTTACCCTTGAAACAGGCAATGATTCTGCTCCTTCAAAAAATCCTTTTAAAAAAGTAGATTGAGGAATCTTTAGACGCTGTAGATTTATTGCTTCAGCACCAAGTCTTTCAGCAGTTTCTACAGCTGTTTTTAATGCTGCAACAGAACCTACAATGTCACCTGTTCTCTGTGCTGCTTTCTCTCGCAACGAAGAACGATTGATTACTCCACCTTGTTCTGCTATCTCTTTCTCTAACTTTTGTGTTGTCAATCCTTCATCTACTGATCGAAGTGCTGCATCAATCTCTGCTTTCTGTCCCTCGTATCGAATAGCTTCAATAGGATTATTGATTGCATTTCCTACCTTTTGTGCTTTTACTGACTGAGATGCACGTAATGGTTTAGATGCCAATCGTTGAGCCATCTTTATTTGTTTTGCTGCTTCAAATGGTACACCAACTGCTGTTATAGGTGCACCGATTTCTCCCATTAAACCTGTAAGAAAACTTCCTGTTGAACCTTGTGTAGCAATATTAAACAAACCATCATATTCTATATCCGGTGGATTTAACTGTGCCTGTTGCTGTGTGAAAACACCTTGATTCAATAAAAAGTTTGTAATAAACTGCATTCCAAGTTCATCACGTTTTGTCTTTTGATAGCCTGCACCTTTACGTGTAGATACTGGAGCACCTGTTAACATACTCACAACATCTTGTGCTTCTTTTATTATGGGTGCTACAGCAGCACTACCACTATTAACCAATGTCCGTATACCCCATTCAAACGGAGATTCTACTACAAGTGTTTTATCTTTATCTTGTATTTCATCTCTTTCAAAAGTTTCTCCCAAAGCACGTATCCCTGCTGAAAAAGGATCTTTTGCTTCTGGAAGAAACTTTCTTAATCTTTTTGTTTCTTCTGGTATACCTTTTGTTAATAAAACAGTAAAAGGATCTGAAGCAGAAACATCATATTTATTTAATAGTTCCGTAATACGTTCTTCTGATACACCACGTTTTCTTAAATCTTGTACCATGTTTCGACGTTGACGAGCTTCTTCCTGTTCTGTCTCTACTTTTGTTCTAGGAGTCTGAAGCACCTGTCGCTTCATCCCTTCACCCAGTAGTTCTAAAAAACCTGCCTTTCGTAACTCTCCAGTATCTATATCACGTACTAATCCTTTTACTGGATCTCGTACTCTACTCACAAAAGCAGAAGCAGGTATAGGCTCAATGTATTCTTTTGTTGCAAACCTTTGAGGATACAACTCACGCTCTATCTTTTCTGTAGCACGTTTAAACTGCTCAGATACATCCTCTTCTTTACCACTTAATGCATCCAGTTCTGCTTCACGTTTTGCCTGAGCAAACTTTGCTTTGCGTTCTAAATCAGGTTGTTCTAAAGTTAACTCTGCTGTTTGTGAACCAATCGGTCTTTCTATTTGTGTCTGTCTTTCCAAAGCTATATTCATTAATCCCATTATAGGACCAACTTGTTTACCGTATTCTGCTAAATCAATCTCTCCTGAAGAAAGAGCTTTCTGTAATCTTTCCAGCTCTGCTTTTGCTTCTTCTATTGTTTGTGGTGTAGCCATGTCACTTTACCTTTGGGGTTATAGCCTTTAATGCTTCGAGGTAGTCTGTGTTCTTTTGTCCATCTGAAAAGATAAGAGGATTAGATGCACGTTGCAATGCCATTGCTCTGCTATTGTATGCTGCCAATGCTCTCAACTGTTCTTCCGGTCTTCCTTCAAACTGTGTCTCTAATCTTGACAATACAGTATCATATGATTGTCCATCTACGTATGACTTTCTTCCTTTATCAAAAGTCTCATTAAACAATGATAATCCAAACTTTTCAGGTACACCAATGTTTCTAATATCATTGTCACTCTTTTCAGATAAATCATAAGCATTACGTTCTGTTGCAAAATACTTTTGTTGAGCAGGAGAGAACTGGCTTGGATCAAACTTCTGTGCTTTGGCAGGTTCAGCTATGTCTGCTGCTCTACTCTTTATTGCTTCAGGACTTTTCATTTGAGGACGCATACCTGCTATCTGTCCACGTTGCTGTAGTATATTCATCTGTCTTTTCAAAGCAAGCTCATCAAGCAATAACTGTTCTTCTTGAGTTACTGCCAATGGATCTGTAATCGCTATTTGTTGTAGCTGCCGATATGCATTCAAAGCATCTGGAGACATCTTTTCCAACTGCTCTAGTTCTTGTGCATCAATCTGAAAATCATCACGCAATGCATTAAACACTGGAGTAGCCGCTTCTCTTAATCCTTCATATGAAGTTCTATCTACACCTTCTGGCAGTTCTTCAGGTATAAACTCTTTTTCTATAAATCCAGGACGCTTAGGCCGATCACCCAATCGACTAGGAGCAAAACCTCTTCCTTTATTCTCTATATATTTTTGTCGTTCCTCTTCATACCTTTCGTTTACTTCTGATTCAGATATAGATGCAACATCACTTAATATACCTATTTTGTCTTTTGTTTCTTCAAGTAAACTTTCATAACCACCAAATATAAAATCTTTTACACGTTGTACTTCTGGATTTGAATCATCCAAACCTGTACGAAGTTTTATATCTCTTAATATTTGATACCCTACATCTGCTCTACGAAATGGAGATAGTTGAACTTTTGTTCCTGTATATCCAGATTGACCTCTCGGTCCTTCTTCCAATCCTTTTGAAACTTCTTCATATATTCTTTCAGATAATATATCTTCCATTTCTGTACGATTACCAGATTTTACTGCTGTAGCCAACTGATTTACTGCACTTGATAATCCTGTAGTATACATGTCATTTGCTAGTACACGAGTGTTTGCATGGTCTTGTGCTTGTAAATCTAGATTTGCACCAGCTTGACCTATTTGTGCGCGAGCCAGTTGTGATTCATATCTATCTCTTTTTCTATTATATGCTTCTTTACGTTTTCCTTCAAGATTATATCTATCTACTGCTGCTTGACCACGTGCATTACGCAACTTAATGGCTGCAACTTTCTTCGCAGATACTGTCTCACCTTTAATAATGTCTCGTCTCAACTTGCTTATATCTTTGACATAAGAATCAAAAGCCTTCTGCTCCATCTCCAAGATTTCAAGTGCAGCTTTACGCGCTTCTTGCTCAGACTGAAAAGCACTCAATGCTTCTTTGTAAGCCATCTCCATAGAACTTTTAATACGTTGTTGATTATCTTGTCGATAAGACTGAACAATCATCCTTGCTACTTCAAAAGACATTAGTATCCTCCTGCCAACATTGCTTGTATAAGTTGTTCATAAGTAAATCCCTGTAAAGGATTAAAAGGAACTTCCATACCTTCAACTGCCGTTACAGCATCTGCACCCAATATAGGTTTTTTCATACCTTCAACTGCTTGCATACCAGCTGATTTCCCAATACCCAACATGTTCTGTGTTCCTTGACTTGTTGCTTGGGCTGCACCTTTTAGATTATCTATTTGTTTGTCATACAACTCTTCTGCCAGTTTATGCTCTGCAGTTACTTCTGCTGCACCTGTAACCGCTTCTCCAATACCACCT
>TARA_R100000700_G_scaffold512_1_pt1 | contig 11043 bp, 25 predicted proteins | sample TARA_R100000700 | Tara Oceans TARA_R100000700 (sample SAMEA2622810) | marine metagenome | biome: marine biome (ENVO:00000447); feature: marine epipelagic mixed layer (ENVO:xxxxxxxxx); material: "saline water (ENVO:00002010), including plankton (ENVO:xxxxxxxx)" | depth 120 m | reverse complement strand
TCAAATGGATCTGCTCAAGAAGGTCGCGAGTCGTAAGCTCGGCGTTGCGGTCGGCGGCGGTGCTGTTTTATCGGCCGCCTCGCCGGAGGCTATTTGGCCGACTGCTTTTGTGGCAGCGGCATATATTCTCGGGCAAGCGATCGTCGACGCCTGGGGCAACTGAGGCGCGACAGAGGGCAAACGAAGGCGGGTCGGCAGATAATCGCCGACCCGCCTATTCGTTTATAATTACCTCCAATTGTCCTTTTATTTCTTTTACAAGTGGTAAGTTTTCGGATGTATAATATGCATCAATGCGTTCGGTTAGATGTTTTCGACTCTTAGGTGTCGCATAGTGTCGTAATATTACAAGCTCTCTAAGATCGAGATCTTCTTCTAATCGATTTATTTTAGTGCTTAATCGGTCTATTTTTTTGCTATATAAGTCCTCGCGAATATATTTTATCCCCTCAATTTCCCGTATAGCATCAGCTTTGGTCTTCATTAGAGATTTAGCTTTATTTTGCTTTGATTTAAAGGGTCCTTGAGAACAGAAAAAACATAGCCACTGATTTTTTTCGTGAGACCAGTTGATTTCCAGGCGACTTCCATCTCGCTTTTTTATAGACTTGCATTGGTCGCAGTACTTATCGTTTATCATTTAAACTTTTTGGCCTTTCTCTTTATAAGTTGTATTGTCAATGGGTAGTATTCTATCTCAAAGTGTTTTCGTTTCCATTTAAATGTAGCTGTTTCGACTCCCTTGGTATCTTCTACTATCTTTCGACCTTCTTTATCCATATAAACGAAGTCGGCTTTATATCTGCCTACAAGGTTCCATTCTCCAGTTTTTTGGCGCACCGCATGCAAGTCAAACGGAACTTGTAATTCGAGGTTTGTTATTTCTTTGGCTCGCTCGAGGAGTTTCAAAACCGTATAGCGTTCTGCTTCCAACTTGCTGTCGAATTTAATACCATTTATTTCGGTTTTTATATTTTTATATTTATTACGATTCACGATGTCGCTTTCGAAAAGTGCGACAGGCGGGGCTTTAAATGAGATTACGGACGTTCCGTACACCGGACGTCGCGCTATTGTTGTCGACGCCCGGTTATTTCTCATTCGTTAAGACTTATACCTCACCAGATATGTCCTAACACTCCCAAGCCCATACATCCAATCTCCCCAGTTTGGATGTCCGCCTGCCGCACGAAGTATTTATTCCGCATTTGCGAGTATTGTCTCGCAAGATGTTTCTTTTTTGATAACATCCCATTGCTCTCCAAAAACCAAAGCAACATATCGGTCGTATTCTTGAACCTTTTTGGGAGCGTGTAAAAAAATGCGCAATTTATTGGCAGCTAATATGTGCCAGCAGCCTACGTTTGCTCTGCAATTGCATTGACGTTTTATTTTATTACCGACTCTCAATAGTTCTACTTTATAACTTTTGCCGATCTCTCTACTCGGTATGATATCGGTTGCAATTATTTCCATTTTAGTAATCCTGTTGCCGGTAGGGATTCAAGTAGGATCGATAGCGGCGACGCGGGGTGGAGGCAGCCGCCTCTCCATCCAGGTCTTGCGCGCGGTTCAATACGCGCTCGCCCATCTCGCCGACGAGCGAAGGATCGAAGTCGCGGAAGTCTTCCAGCGCCATCTCGAGGGTGCCGCTCTGGTCGCGGGCGTGGGAAAGGAGATTGCGGGCTTCTTCATCGACGCGCCGGTTCTCGAGGTCGCGGGGTTGCTCTGGTTCGCTCCAGCGGAAGGTCTTGATCTTGCGGGGTATGTCGATCCGGTGGGAGCGCCTCATGTAGCGCGAGTAGAGGTAGACCACCGCAGCGGCAGCACTGGCGAATGCACACCTCGCCGAGTAGTTTTGATGTTCCTGGTGGGCGATCCAGTGGCCCTCGCCATCGTCGTGTTCGATAATTCCGAGGCGGGTGTCGCCCAATTGCCGCTCTTGCATAGCCTGGTAGACCCAATAGCCAGCAGCAGCCCGCGGCCCGCCCCCCGTCAATACGGAGCTGAATACCAACGTGAACGCTTCACCGTTGATCTCGAGGTGGAATTTCAGACGGTTCGAGTTGTTGTCGCTGGTGTCCGCGAGGCGGGCCTCGAGTTGGGTAATACTTATATTTTTCATGGCGTGGCCTCTATTAACTTAAATAATTGCGGTCCTACATGTACAATTAAACCGATCATGGTTGCTGCAAGCAGATAATCCCAGATATTCCACCGGCGGCGAGTGCATTGGTATCGAGTTCGAGCAAGTTTCAACGTTCGTTTAGATTTCTTCTTCAGTGGTCTGGTGAGGTTCATGGTATGTCTCCAGGTAGAGTTAGAAAGGGAGTTGGTCGTCTTCGACGATCGGAGGAGGTTCTTGGGTTGAGTTGGTTGCAAGATCGTCTTCTGTGCCAGGGATGGAGTCGGTCCATTCTTCGTACTTTTTATCTCGTAATTCTTTATAAAAAGTAAAGGCCAATTTATAATTGGGATCCGTATTTTTGTCAAAGTATTGATCAGCGCGCTCTTGACAGTTCGCCCAGATGATCTCTAATGCATCGAGGACCTCCCTCGTAGACCGCGCATGTGTAGATTTATCTAACGCCTGAGACGCGTCAGAACGCGTAGAAGGAGACGAGTCCGCGACTGCATGTTCTGGAATAACACTCCAACGTAAACCATTTGGAGTTTCCTCATGGCATACGGTAAAAGTGCATCCTTTATGCACGTTATGCTGCTGAAGCAAATTATGCACAGGCTCATACGTATACCAGTCGTATTGATTTCCTTCGTGTTCAACGCGATATCCGTATTGCATTGGCCGTTCGTGTTCTGGTTTATCTTCTGGAAACCTACTTCGAGATTCTCGAAAGTCTCCAAAGGGGAACGTAATTGCGTAAGATACATTTTTCAAAGGCTTAAAATAATTAGCCATAGCAAGGTCTCCTTAGTTGAGTTGATTGGAATTGCAGCTCGCGCTTGTTCGCCCTCGATCCACTGGTCTAATCCTCGCATGATTGCGTTTATCCACTTCGCGGGCCAGTTGCACTAACTCAGACTCGATGTCTCGCTTAGCTTTTTCGTCTGCCTCTGGGTTCTTGAGTATTTCGCATAGTAGTGGAATGAGTGGTGCCCAGTCGGGGGTGATGTCGATTGTTTTAGGCATGGTTCATCTCCTCAGTATTAACTATTCTGGCGCGATGGAGTAGAGACGATCGATTTCTTTGTCAAGTGTCTCTACTTTTGTCGAAAGCCACTCCATATACGTAGGTGTATAGTCCGCTGACGATTTAAGAATTTGATCTATTTCTTTTTGAAGAGGATCGACTTCTAACTTTTTGATAGCTTCATTGAGGCGATTAATTTCCTCTTGAAACTCGTCGCGCTTCTTTTGAGCTAATTCTCTGTTCTTATTAAGCTCAATCCGCGTTTCATTCATTTGTCTCTCAGTATTTTCCGTTTCCGTTTCATAGCGCTTGAGTGAGAATCTGGTACAGTTTGTTCCATAGCACCAGCGTCCATTGTACTTATAGGCATGCCATTCATGGCTTTCTTTCCCGTCGATTATCGCGAGAAAAACGCGGTGCTTTTCTTCGAATTCGTTCTCGTATTCTCGTACGAAAACAGCCTCGCGCTTGTCAGGAGTGCCATAATAATCGTCGATGAAAACTCTTTGGCCTGGCTTTGGATTGCGAACTGGAATTAGGCGTGCGATGGTCTTTTCTCCCGGTGAGGGTTTGTACTGCGCTATCGAACGTAGAGAATAATATAAGCATAAAAAGTTTTAAAGTACATACCTCCTTGCATTTTTTTTAAATCACATGTGCACCTATGGGTTTCGTCACTTCGGCGCGCTCTGCCGTGGCAGCGTTGCTCGTCTGTATTCGTCTGGATTTGCGGTCGGCATCTCTACATGCGGTGGCAATCTTCGTAACGACCTCTTGGTCGATTTCTCCTTTCTCGTATAGCTTGTCGGCGTGATTTATTATTTGTTCCCATTTATTGGCGTCTCTGGTCTCCTGTATCGCGACCAGAGCGCGTTTCAGCACACTGTTCATGTCTGCACTCATATTATATATCTAAGAGATCTGCTTGAGAAACTAATCGATCTCGAATAATTGCGTCTTTAAACTTTATTCTATCAGAATTTTCCCATGCCCACCATCCGAGTTTCTTGCTGTATGAAAATCCCATTCTGTGCAATTCCGTCTTGAGATCGTCATCGCAGTTTTCTGAAAGTGATCCGAGGGTGATTTTACTTAGAAATTCTGGCTTATTTTCTTGATTAATAGAGTGCTTGGCGTGCGCGGTGTCACCATTGATGCCGTCCAGTACGCGTTGTCTAAGCACATCGCAGACGATGCGGATCTCAAGCTCGAACATCTCTGGCTTAGTTGCCAGCCGGGCCAAGGCCGCGAGCGACCACAGGGTAGTGGTGTCACCAAGGTTTTCCTTGACGACTTGGGTTATCTCTGGGCAGACCTTGAAAAGTTCTGCCAGTGCCTTTTCCTTGGCCGGGTTGACGCTGTCGTGAAGCGACTCCCTCTTGTCCTCGAGAACGTAGTCTTTATCGCCGTCCTTTTTCCCAGAAGTTTCTACTGGTTGTCTTTGGCTTTCCGCTGAGGCTTCCATGTTTGGCCCTCCTCTCTTCTAAGGCGTGGTTGGTTACCGTCTTAAATCCGCCCTCTCCATCCCAAAGAAATATCTCGCCTTCGGCTTTTAGGTCGTCAGATATATTTTGAACCATCCGCTCTATATTCTCTTCGTTTACCCCGTGGTCAATAAGGATATTCCGTAACTCATTAGAATCCTTTACGATGAATTTATCGCTATTCATGAGATCTACAATCTTTTCTTCGTTTAGCAATCTCTTCAGCTTTCATTAAGCGATCGTGGTTGAATTCAAGATTCCATTCTTCATTCGTAATACCGCTCATTAAGAATTCTCGTTGGTCGGCATTTAGATAAGGGAGGGCCTCTTGTATTAATAGACTACCATCCGTCCATTTTTTATAGTCCGAAAAGAATTCGCGGAAATCGAGGTCCCAAATTTGTTCATTGACGTTTCCAGAGAGCATGCTTTGAATGGATATTCGGACTTTGAAATCCTCGGTTGCATTAACAGTACGAATTATTTCAATCATGATAGTTCCTTCTGCGGTTGAATTTGGTTAAATTCGCCAAAATGGCGCTCATATATGTGTAGACTGCCTGCCTGCCATATTATTTTACCTAAGTGAATAGGTTCTTCCAATGTTTGATTTAAATCTTTGCATAGTGTCTCGAGGATATAACGCTGCCAAGCCCAGTCATTGCGGTATCCAAAGACAACGTCATTCGATCGCATGTTTACTACGCAATCTAGAAACTTCACATTGCGGTATCCAAAGACATTGTTTCGGATGAAATATTGAACAGAGTTGGTACACATAAAGTCATCCATGCCCCAATTATTATATTCCTGTTGCATGGATGGTCGATTATAGATCATAATAGCTCGACGAGTATTGATATCCCGAAGGAGAGCGTGCTTCGCGCTGGCGTATTGTAGTCCATTTTCCTTTGACCAGATACACCATCCGTAGTTGGAATTTATTTCGCCGTTGGCTCCAGATACTTCCTGCCAGATCTTTGGTATTTGGCCACTCATGGCGTTTATATTACAAGATTGCGTCTTATACCACTGCAGTTCTTGTAGGATATATTTTTTACTCGGCTCTCCGAATATGAAATCCTCATCCGCCAAAAAAGTCGAACCAATGAGCTCTATTAATTTGCAACCCGTTTTGTCTTCTATGAATTCGCCTGACGAAAAGCGTTCGAAAAGTTTATTTCTTATGTCGCTCACATTGTCCATCGAGTGTCTCCTTCAAGAAGGCAGCACCGTATGCCGCATAGTTTACCAGGTCCTTAAAACTATCTTCTATTGATTCGTGATTAGTTTCATGTGTTTCGTGTACAGAAATTATCCTTAATAATTTCTGATTGCACATATCGATTATTGAATCAAGACCACGGCGATAGTATTGGACATGCGTAACACTTCCGGAGTTGTAGTCTTCTCCTTTTGTTTTCATTAATTCTATGCATTCTTCGAGAACATCTATGGGACCTTGCATCTTCAACTTGCTCATGGTAGAAGACCTGTGTTTCCAGTGTGCGTGGGAGATTTCCAGCCCTCGGGTTTTTTGAGATCGGGCAGATTGAAAGGATTGTCTCGTCCCTCTTTGATGCCAACTTCTTTTGTAAGGTTGGCTTTTAAAACTTCTTTCCAGGCTTTGTCGGCATCGACTCCAAATAAATCTAATGTGCCAATGGCAAAAACACATAGATCTATAATGCCATCAACTATTTCTTCAGTGTCTCCTCTTAGATACGCTGCCATGGTCTCATCTACTTCTTCAGTTATCATGCGAAGTCGCAATTCCATGAATTGTTCGCGAGTATCTTTGTCCATTTCAGTTACGCAATTCGAAGTTCCAAACCATTCGTGCATGTGTCGTATGTCTTCCGGCCAGTTCATTAGTATTGTCCCCTTTTGCGATCAGCGTTAAGAGTCATGGGATCAAGCCTATGTGTTTTTGCCATTGGCACAGTTCTTCAACTGTTGCTGGTTTTTTCTTCATTACCCATAGAGTATTGCGACTGTATTCGGGAAACATCGGTGCCATGATATTCGAAAGGAGATTGCTGTCCCAATACTTGCTGGCTTCTTCATAGAATTTCTGCTGCCAGTCATTCATGAAGATTTTATAGTCTCGCTGGCTGGCAAAGGTGCCATATTGTTCTTCGATAACAAAGAATTGTCCGAGCAAATCTTTTAGTTCTTTGTAGGTGAATTCGCAGATTTCTCCATTGATAACATGGTTTGCGGCAGCGCCGGTGTTTTCATCGTAATTAGGTGTCGATAGCAAGATGGTCGTACTTGGAGTGGCATGTGCTATCATATTTCGGAGAAACTGTGGTGCTTTTTCTTTTCCAATATGCTCGATTACCTCGAAGCATATTATCATATCCCAGGTTGTTTTGCTTTTCTGCTCCAAATCGACGCCATCTAACGAGCACAAATCGCGGACAAGGAACTCGGCCCAATCGACCATATGGAATTTTTCGTTTGCTTTATTTATAGTTTGAGCACGGACATCGAGACCGCAATACACTTCGCCTTTATAGCGGTTGCGATACATGACTTCTAACATATTGCCGCTGCCGCAGCCCCAATCTAAGACTGCCTGGTTTAAACGCAATCGCTTGAGTGCGTGGGTCCACCGTAGGTAATGCGCAAATTGATCGCGATGATATACGTGTCGTTCGAAGGTGGTGTCGGGATTCAATTGAGTGGTATTATATTGCTTATTAGTCGACATGGTTTTCTCCTTGCGTTTTTTTATAGGACGCTAAAAATTCAGCGATCTGAGTGGCCAGGGTTAAATCGTGAACCAATGCAAGTGGCAATGCTTTATAAAGATATTCAGTCGCGTGGTGTAAATGCCAATGTTGCGATTGATTACGGTTTTTAAGCTTGTCTTCGAAGTCAAGTTCCTTTTTATCGTCTGTCATTGTTCCTTTCCTTTTTCTCTGTGGTGATATATTCTATGACAGTTAGAGCAGAGCACTATGCATTTTTCGATTTCTTTTTTATCTTATTTATGCCATATCTCCTCCGCTGCGCCTCGTTTAGCGCAAATGATTTATTAGATTCTACAACATGGTGAAAATCGAGCGCACAAGCGTGCGCATCGTATCCGCATTTATTGCATCCTTTGTCCAATTTATAATTATTGAGCCACTTCAATATTACTTGGCTTCGGTCTTTTGCTTTTTTTAGTAAACGCGCGCGGTTCTTTTGGTACCATTCGCTGTGGTATTCTTTTTGACACGGACGGCAATAGCTTCGATGGTCCTTTCCGCGTCGCTGGCCCACGTTTTTAGTTTCTCTTTGACAACGCGGACAAGTAAAATCAGAATCATTTATAGACGTTGTCATCGCGAAAAACCCTTGCGATTGCGTCGAATCCGCCTCATCGCGGCTTTAATAGATGGCTTGAGATCTTCAGGCGTCATGGGATCGACTAATTTTTCCGTCAGCGTTTCTATGGGATCGTTTTCTTCGGGCAATCTATGTTTTAGCCGCTGCTCAATGCTGCGGAACCATTTTGAGTCGCTCCAGAATCTTTGAAGAGCTTCGACATGGTCTGGGAATCCTAATTTGAGTTTTTCAAGATTGTATTGATCTAAGGTTGTTGCCAAATCTAATATCCGACAATTTAAATCTTCGTATCGCCACTTCCACGATATTATGATTTCTTCTTGTTTGTCGAACACTTGCGGCCTCCTCTGCTGTGTAATGATTTATTTGATCCAAATATCTTCCGCTGCATTGCGCGCACTCGAAGTAGTTCCGCGTGGCACTTCTCCATTGCTTTCATATCCTTGGAGATACATGAGTGCTTCTTGAAGCGAATATATTTTCCAATCTCGAGCGAATTGAATTCGTATTCCATAATCGAGGCCGTCGAGTATTCTCATTTCGAATAGTCGGACTTGACTATTTTTATTGGGGGCATTGTCCAAGGTGAATTCTAGATTCGTCATTTTCGTATCTCCGTCAGAGGGTGGCGGGCGGGACTTCGGTCCCGCCCGAGGGTTTAGCTATTGTATTTTTTGTGCAAAGACTCGACCATGTAGCTACTGGCGGCCTTGGGATTCTTGATGTAAGCGAGGAAAAAACGGTGCTTTTCTTCTTCTGAGGCTTTCTCCCATGCCTCTCGCAACGCGCTCTCAATGATTACTTCTTCTTGTTTGCTCATTTTCATCTCTTCGTCACCTTAGTTTTTGAGTCCGCAAAACGCGGCCATCACGGCTAAGATTTGCTCTTTCGAGGGCTGTTGCTTCAATACTATATTCCAAAAAGGTTCTTGCTCGTCTTTCGTCGCGGTCTGGAGCCACTCCGCGAATGCCAGGTTGATCTCTCGCTCTTTTTCCATTCTTATCTCCTTTAACAGAGTGTGATTCGTTGCGTTCATGAAGAGAATATAGGCCTAAAAAAATGTAAAGTACATAGAAAAAGCTTAAAAAAGGCTAAAAAAAAAGTATAAACGTGCACTAATTTTAGGTGTGTACAAGATTTAAGGTTCGAACTATATTATCTTATTCAACTGTAATCTCCCTGAAGGATTGACATGACTTATGCCTAAGAAATGGCAAGAATGCGGATTCGAACCTGCGACGCTGAACGTAGAAAGATTGAAAGAAGAAATCGCGAAGCACAATTATACCCTCGCTCAAGTGTCTGAGATGACAGGTATGGCGCCGACGACTATTTCTCGCAGACTAAACGGTCATCTGCGAGGTCTCTCAGGGGATACTCTAGCGCGTTTCGGCCGAGCCTTTAATATTGAATATGGGGAATTGGTTAAATAACTTAGAACGCGATAGAGATGATTCAATCTGATTCATCACGGGAAACTATTATGCAAACTATGGAGCAAGTCGTTTGGCGTCAACATCAGCGTCAGTACGAGTCGGGAAATAAAGAATCCGCAAGAGAAAGAGTCACCGCCGATTCCATAGACATGACAGTAGAATATAGAGATTGGCATCGAACATTAAATCGCAGTTGGTACGTAAACGACGTCGATCAGATCGAATGGAGGTCAGGTCCAGATGGACAACCGTTTCCCGTGGCATTGATAGAACTTACTGAGATTAGAAAAATCAGTGATCTGTCAGCGGTTCTTGATCGTTTTTTAAATAAGACTGCGCAAGGTGATTTTAGCAAGAGAATAGCAGAGCTTCTTGGTGTGAATGCTTATATTGTTGGATATGTCGCTGGACTCAGCGAGTTTCATGTTTATAATTTAACAGAAAATAAAGGTTGGGTGAAATGGTCTAAGCCTATGTATGAGCAGTGGCTTAGATCTCTTAGCGTTGGAAATATTAAAAAGATGCAGGCATCCAGGGGTGTCCGACTAAGATAATCGGAGTATTTTAAGAAAGCTTCGGCGAGGTCGGACAACGGCAGCTCCCGAAGCGGTATTATAAGCGCGCTACTGTGGGGACTTCTCAAAGCGTGCGACCTGGCCGAAAGGCGCGAGGGTGGGAAGCGGTTTGATGTCAGAATCGTAAGTCGGCGCCAAGGACCTCACGGCATCTGTGAAAGGTCTACGCGATACGGGGATCCTCGTCCGAAAGACGATGAAAAAGCCCGGAGCGTTCGGAGACGGTCTTGCGCTTTCGCGAGTCGGGGCTATCGCCGTACGCTCCTCAAAGAAGCCTGAACCGAAGACGATGAATATCGACTTTAAATTAAGTTAAATTTTCTAAATACGACGAACATAGTATATTATTTATACGTATGATTATAAGAAAAGATATACCTAATTTCACGTGGAGTGAAGTTTTATCTGGCTTTACGCCTGACGATCGATTTTATGATCACATGATCAGACTACAGGAACTTCGTGATTGGTGGAAAGCTCCCCTGAAGATTACATCAGGATTTCGATCATTGTGGCACAATCAGGCCGTAGGCGGCGCCATTCAATCTCAGCACATGCTTTTTGCAACGGATGTTGCTCCCAATCTTAGCAGCGAGCGTATAAAACACATTTCACCTCAGAATAGAAAAAGAGAAGCAATTGAAATTGTTTCTACAATCGCTGATACGATTGGATTTGAAGGCATTGGACTTTATGACACTTTCGTCCATTTAGACATGCGTGGATCTCGAGCTCGATGGGACAATCGGACCGCGAGTTAAAAGATGCGGTATCGCTCGAGGCGTGGCTCGTCGATGAGATTTGCCGTCTCAATGCCGAGGTGGATAAAAAGCGGAATATGCTGGTTAGAGTGATTGAGCGTAAACAGGAATTGATTGATGCCGATACGAAAAAGTAAGCGCGGATATTATTGGGGATCTCGCGGTCCATATAAGACTAAGCGAAAAGCGCGCGCCGTGGCAAAGGCGGCAAGGTCGAAAGGGTACAGTCGCAAGCAAAAGTGACTTAGCCTAATATAAGAATAGACATTGAGTCATTTATGGGACGCACAAAAAAA
>TARA_R100000700_G_C3179323_1_pt1 | contig 11066 bp, 17 predicted proteins | sample TARA_R100000700 | Tara Oceans TARA_R100000700 (sample SAMEA2622810) | marine metagenome | biome: marine biome (ENVO:00000447); feature: marine epipelagic mixed layer (ENVO:xxxxxxxxx); material: "saline water (ENVO:00002010), including plankton (ENVO:xxxxxxxx)" | depth 120 m | reverse complement strand
GGCGATTCTATTGAACTTATGAGATTTGGTGCTGACACATCTCACGATGATGAATTATTTATTAGAAAATTAAGAATATCTACTGCCTCTTCTGGGTCAGGCTGGGAATCAGCTCAATATAGAATACAAGCTAGGGTTGATTCTACTTATATGGCCTGGATAGGATTTAACGGAGAGACAGGTTCAGGCACTATGAATCAAGGTTTAGCCTTTGGAACTGGAGGTGATAGCGATGATATGCTTGTGACTGAAAAGATGAGAATAGAGGCCGATGGTAAGGTTGGAATAGGAACTTCAAGTCCAACAACTAAATTACAAGTTAATGGTTCTTTTACTACTGGACTAGTAACTATAACAGCTACTGATGCTATAACAGCAGCTGAGCATGCAGGTAGAACTAATCTATTAGGTGAAGTTGGTGGTAATGCATTAGTAACATTGACATTACCTGATGCTTCAGGAACAGGAAATGTATACAGATTTACAGTTAGTGTTGTTAATACAAGTAGTTATGTATTTAAAGTACTTGATGGCGATACTACTATTGATGGTCAAATAATTCTTACAGATGCAGATTCTACTACCCCAGTTTCTTATGTAACAGCTGCAACTACAGATACTATAACATTAAATGGTACAACCACTGGTGGTGGGGCGATTGGAGATTATATAGAATTAATTGATATAGCTGAACATCAATGGGCTGTAAGCGGGATGTTAACATGTGCTGCTGGTTCAAATGTTGCAACAATGATGAGTGCAACTGTAAGTTGATAAAAAGGAGTGAAAATGAGTGAAGTTAAAAAAGAATATAAAAAGCAAGCTAAGAAAATGGAAAAACCAGAAATTAAAGAAGTTATTGAAAATCTAAAATCTCAAATGGCTCAGCATGAGCGTCAATCTCAATATCATAAAGAGATGGCACTTAAAGCATCAGGGGCAATAGAGGTTTTAGAACAACTAGATGATAGCGAGGAATAATGAAAATAAAAGAAATAATGGATAGAGCTGGTATAAGGGAGACAGGAAGAGCTATTGCATATATAAAAGATGCATTAGAAGAAATTAATCTTCAATCTGAAACGCATGTTAGAACTGAAAGAATAGATATAACGTCTGATCAAAGATTTTATAACATCCCTAATGAAGCTGTAAAGTTAATAGATATAAGATGTAAAAATCATAATAACGAGGATAATAAATATAGATCTATTCCTAGATCCATATACCGTCCAGAGGTGGTAGACGAAGATGGCAATTAAAAGTTATGCATATTATGTAGAAGGTAATAAACTTGCTATAATAGAAAAAGATGATTCAAGTGCTAATATATCTACTAGTGAATATGGAAAGTATAAAAGCCCTATAAGCACTGTAGCAGATGGTCTTGAAATAAAATATACCTATATTCCTGAATACAGAGTAACCGATGCTTCTGATACAAGATCAATAAGCGGATATACTGAAAGCGGAGGAAAGTTGCAAGTTACTATGACTGCAACTGCAAGCTTTGCACTTGATGATACTTTATTAATAACTGGATCAGATAGATTCAATGGCATCCATAAAGTAAATGCAGCTACATCAAATAGTACTACAGTAGTTTTAAATACTTTATATAATGGTGGTACTGTTACTGAAACATCTACTTTAACGTATAATGTAGATGCTATGGAGGATGAATCATTTGAGATAGATATACCAAGATATTTGCAAGGTGCGTTAGTATATTTTTTAAAAGCAAAGATAGCAGAAGACTCTAAAGATTATAAAACTAAAGAATACTTTATGAGAGAATTTAAGAAAATAATGGAAAAACACTCTAGCTCTAAACATTCAGGGCCACGTATTGCCCAAGGTGTATGGAACTTGAGTACTAAACTATAGTGCATTCATGCTCCCGCCAGGAGCTTTAAGCACACCTAACAAAGGAGATAAAAATGGCTAGAAATAATAAAGGACTACATGAGTTTACAGTACAAGAAGCAAATAACTTTGATGCTTATACTGATTGGAATTACGAAGTATTAGATATGAGTGGTACTGATACTGCTACATATATAACAGAAGCAAACCCAGCAAAAAAAATAGTTTTATATGTTGTGCCTGGTGCAGCAACAACATTAGAAGCTGCTGATGTTCTTTCCTTAACTATAAATGGGAAGGGAGGTTCAAGTGTTATAGATATTGACGCTGGAGATCTTCCATTTACTTTAACTGGAGTTTTAATGACTTCATTATCAGTTGCTACTAGTGATGGAACTGCAGGTGATACTGTGTCATTGCTTTCATTTCATTAAGGAGATATTATGTTTGGGAATAAAAATAAACGGTTAGTAAAGCCTGAAGATTTAGATAAAGCTAAATTAGCTGCAAATAAAAAACTAGCATCACAAAATAAAACTATGGAATCAAAATTAGATTCATTAAAAGCTGAAAGTGATGTATTAAGTAAATCTATAAAAAGCTCTAATCTTGAGATTGAAAGCATTAAAAAAGAAACAAAGAATATAAAAGATAGTTCCTTGAAAGTTAAGCAGGATAATTTAAAGCTAAAGTCTGAAAAAAGTAAGTTAACCTCTACTGTAAAGGAATTAAAAAAGTCAGAATTAGATTGCTTAAAGTCTATTGAAGATGCAGATAAAAAGATAATATCTAAACAAAAATCTTTCGATAAACTTGAAAAGTCTATTTCTCTATTAAAGTCTGAAAAGTTATCTTTGTCTTTAGATAGTAAAAAGATGTCTGGGAATATAGCTAAATTGGAATCTAGTATTGAAGAGCTTGAAAGCACTGAGTCTGACCTTTTAAGTTCAATAGAAGAAAGTGAATCTCAGTTTGATTTAAACTTAAAAACTAGAGTTTCTAAATTAGAAGATTTAGACAAAGAAATAGATGAAGCTCAAGATTCTATAGGAGCATTAAAGGTTGAAAAAGAATCTTTAGAACTTAGCATTAAAGATATAATGAAAGATATGGATGCTAAAGTAAAAGAATCAGAAGAGATGATATCTTTAAATGAATCTAAAGCTAAAGATGAACTTAAAGCCACAGAAAAAAAAATAAAGTCACTAGAAGCTTATATTGAGAAATCTGAAAAGAAACTTTTAAATGTAAAGTCTTCTATAGAGTCTGAAAAAGAAACTTCCTTAAAAGTGAAAAAGAATGCTGAGGCTTTTAAACTTAATTTTCTATCTGAAATAGCAAGATTAAAAATGAAAAACCAAATTGACTTAATTGATAAAGCAGGATTAAAAGAGGTATTTGATGTCTAATGTAGGGTTAGGAATTGCCAGGACTATAGTTGATGCTGATGGTGATGTAGTTACAGTAACTAATAATAGGCTTGATGTAAATATTGCAGATGCAAGTGGTAGCATAACTATAGACAATCCAAATATAGATAATATTGCTAGTAATACTGAAGAAACAAAAGATCATTTAGCTTCTGTTATTTATGCAGATGATGCTGATTGGACCAATGGATCAAGCAAGCATTTATTAATAGGAGGTTTATATCAATCTTCACCACAAAGTATAACTGATGGAGATGTTGGGCCTCTCCAAGTAGATCAAAATGGAAAACTATTAACATATACATCTTTAGCAGCAGGAACTAATAATATAGGTGATGTGGATGTATTAACTACAGTATATCCAGCAGGGCATGGAACATTTACTTCTTACGCTCAATTTGATGCAGCTGAGAGTCCTACAGCATTAACTCATGCTAGCAATGGTATCAACGTTACAGAAACTGCAGCTAAAGAAGTAATAATACAAGCTGACAATGATAATAGTGGCTATATAATGGTAGGTGGAAGCAATGCTGCAGCTGATACAAATGGCATAAGATTAAATGCAGGTGATACATTGATATTACCAGTAGCCAATATAGCAAATATATATATAGATGGAAGTGCAGCTTCTCAAAAAGTAAATGTGAGCATAGTTAAATAATGGGAACAAAATTAATAAAAGCAACTAGTAGTAGTGGTGGTAGTGGAATTTCATGGGACGGGTCTACTGCTAATGGTGTAGCGACATATAATAATTCAGATGAAGCTACAGCAGAAGCAAACCTAACTTTTGATGGAAGTCTTCTTACTGTAACAGGAGATATACTTGCAACAGATACTGTATATTTTGGTGCTGAAACTGCTAATACTATAGGTAATGGAGCAACTGGAGTTATCGATTGGAATAGCAATCAAAAACAAAAGGTTACTATTACAGGTACTAGTATAACATGTAATTTTACCAACCCTGGAGGTCCTTGTAACTTGCTATTGAAAGTTATACAAGGAGATGGTGATGATGAAATAGGTACATGGGATAGTGATATAAAGTGGCCAGGTGGAAGTGCCCCTACATTGTCAACAGGTAATGGAGATATAGATATTATAACTTTTTATTTTGATGGAACAAACTACTTTGGTAGTGCAGCGTTGGATTTTAGTTAATGGGATTTAAAGATCATACATTAACATTTAGCGATACAAAAATTGTAGATACAGACTATGATAACATGGAAGTTATGATGAGCTGGGAAGGTCCTATAATGGAAAAAACAGCTGAATATATATGTCAAGGTAAGGGTGATATACTAGAAATAGGGTTTGGTATGGGAATGTGTTCTGATTATATACAGGCACAAGGTGTTAATAGCCACACTATAGTAGAAATACATCCTCAGATTATTGAGAAATTAAATACATGGGCTGCAGATAAGTCTAATGTTACTGTTATAGAAGGTGACTGGTGGGCTGTGAAGGATAGTTTAAGCACATATGATGGAATATTCTTAGATACCTTCAATGATGATAGTTGGCTTAATTTTAAAGCATTTATAGAAGCCAAAGCTAAGTCAGGAGCAAATGTGTCATATTGGAATAACTTTGAAAAAGAATTTAATGAGCATGGATTTATTGATATAGCATTTGAGCAAGTATCAGTAAGCCCTGACTCTAATACATATACAAATATAGTTTCAAATTACTATATGCCAAAGGTGTCTATATAATGGCTTATCAAACAGCAACCGTATATCCAGATGTAGATTTAGCTTCAGCTAGAACTGTTCAAACTTCATGGGAGAATGCTAGAGATACTAGCACTAGTACACTTCTTAGCACTTCATCTTTAAGGCCTGTTGCATCCTGGAGGACTTCTGGCAGAGGAGGAATAAGTTATACTAACTATAGATATTTTGCAAACTTTGATTTAAAATCTGCACTTCCTTATGGGGCTGCAATTATGAGTTTAAAAATGTATATATGGTTTAATAACACTGATGGAGAAATGTATTTTGTAAAACATAGCAGACCTACATCTCTTGTTTCATCAAATACATATGGTAAATGTATCTATGCTTCTGGAGGTACAAATAGTAATGGAGATATGATAGCATTAGCTGATGAATTTAGCGGTTCTGTACCAGTCCCTGCAGATTACCATGTAGTTACTTTAAATTCAACAGCAATAGATCTAGCAAACGATGTAGCTGGAACTGATGGAGATAATAGCGGAATGTTTTGCATAGCATTAATAACAAAAAAAGATTATGATGACGGAGCTCCTAGTAATACAACATCTTTTGATAGTGATATATATACAGATGCTTATACAGGTACTAGTAGGGATCCAAAATTAGTAATAGAATATGAAAACCCTCCAACTATAGGACTTGGAGCTAATTTTTAGGAGAAAAATGGAAGATACTTTAAAAACAGTAACAGTTGGTATTGGAGGTTCGATGGCTAGTTGGATGGAAATATTGCCTCCTATGTTAAGTGCATTGGGTGCACTAGCTACATTAGTATATATGTTAATAAAAATATACAAAGAATTATAATAAAAAAGAGGTTATATGCCTAAACAGGATAAAGGAGTTGTAAAGCGAGTAATAGTAACACCTGATAAGCACTTCCCTTTGCATGATCAAAAAGCTATAAACTGCTTAAAGAAAACAATAGCAATAGTAAAGCCAGATGCTTATGTAGATTTAGGGGACGTTGGAGAATGGCATGCGTTTTCAGCATGGAGATTTAAAAGAAAGAAAGCACCACCACTTGAGTATTTGATTGATGACTTTAATAAAGATGTTAGGGATGTAAATAAAGGAATGGATCAAGTAGATGAAGCTTTAGATAAAGTAAATTGTAAAGAGAAATATATAACAGAAGGGAATCATGACAATTGGTTAAATTATGCAGTTCAAAAATATCCTTATATTCCTCAGTACAAATTTGCCAAAGCAGTTGATCTTGATGGTAGAGGTTATAATTATTATCCCTTTGGGAAACACCTTAAAATGGGGAAACTTTATTTTTACCATGGGCATCAATATGGAGGACAATATCATGCTGCAAACCACATAAGAAAGATGGGATGCAATGTAATGTATGGGCACTGGCATGACTTGCAGCATATAACAGCTACTCATGTAGATGGACCTAAAGCAGCATGGAGTATTGGATGCTTAAAAGATATGGGACCAAACTCTAATGAATGGTTGCATAATAGGAATATAAATTGGGCACATGCATTTGCAATAGTGGATTTTTATAAAGGGGGTATGTTTACTGTGCATATAATACAAATAATAAAGGGCAAGACATCTCTTTGGGGTGAGTTAATAAATGGTAGTAAATAATGGAACCTATAGCTTTTTTAGAACAATTTGGAATCCCTTTGACAGTTGCTGCGGCTTTCGGATATTTTATCTGGAAGCAAAATCAGTTTATACAAGACGAACTAATGGAAGAGTTAGATGAGAGATTTAAACGACTTGAGGGTATAGTTATAAAGCTAATTGATCAAATAAAGGCCACACAGCTAGATTTTCAAGCACTTAAGGGTTATGTTGAGGGTATAGAGCATATATTAAAAAAGCTCTTTAAAAGGGAATATAAAGATAAATAAAAGGAGAAGTTATGCCAAAAGGAAAAGGAACATATGGAAGTAAAGTTGGAAGACCAGCAAAAAAGAGAGTAGCCAAAAAACCAATGAAAAAGAAAGCAATCAAAAAGGCACCTAAAAAGAAATACTAATGTTACAAGGTATATTAATAAATAAAGTAATCAGCATGGTAGCTAAGCAATTTAAGCTAGACAAGGTGCTATCATATGTAGAAAATGACAATGAATTGGACTATAAAGTTGAATCAATGGAGAAAAGATTGAATTTAATAGAAAAAATGGCACATCCAAAGAGGGACTTTGTGGTGTGTAATAACTGTAAATGTAAGGTTGAAGAATGTGGGGAGGAATCTGTGGAGTAATAATCGTCTTCATATTTGGGTATCTGGAAAGAGGTGGTCCGAATATGAACGAATACTCTTGTCCGAACTATTGTAAAGTAGACCACAAACACAAGGAGAAAAAGAATGAATCTTATTCAGAATATATTGAAAGAAAACAAACAAATAATTGTCGATGCAATATTCGATCAAGAATTAAAAGCGAAAGTTTGCAAAGCTATCAACGACAACGTAGATGTCCCATTCATAGGAGAGTCAACAGAAGCAAAGATAATTGATGCATTATATAGCTCTGTTGAGGATGTTGTAAAAGAAACTATATTAGAAAAACTTTAATGGATAAAAATAAATATTGGGAGAGTAGTTCTACATACGCTCCTCGCTTCGCTCAGTCGACCTACGGAAACTCCTTCGTGGTATACTATTCTCCCAATAAAAAGGATAAATGAAGAAAATACATCAAATAAATAGATTCGAAGGTGGATTAAATAATAACTCTGATCCTAGAGATATTGAAAATAATGAACTAGCTGCAGCACAAAATACTGATGTGGGAACCATAGGTCAATTAAAGGTAGGAAAGACTATCTATTCTAATAGTTCTTTAAGAAGGTATCAAGGCAATAATGACTATCCAGATGATACTACAAATTTCGTAGCAACAGATTGGGGTACTCAATTATTTTCTTTCAGGCATGACTATCAAGGAGCTGATGGAGATGCTTCTACAACAGAAAGTGCTACTGATTATTTATTATCATCCAATCCTTCTGATGGCACTATAAAAATCTTACAAGATGATGGTCAATCTGGATCTGCATGGGAAGATTTGACCACTACTACGGATAGTGGCGAAACATTAAATGGAAATGCTTTTCATGATTTTTATATTGCAAATGGTACTGTTAGGGTTCACGATGGAAATCTAGAAAATAAAACTGCTGTTGGAAGAGTAAGCCAAGCATTGCCTAAGTGGATAGGTTACCATAGAAATTCTCATTTTTATTGGAATGGGTCAGGGTTAAATTCATCTTACAATAATTATGAGTGGGCTATTAAAGATGCTGAAATAAAAAGTCCTGCTTCTTATCATGCTAAGCAATCTAGTGATCCAGTTGGACACAATAGAATGGATATAATAGACGTTCAAGCTAGTGCTACATCAAGTTTTATAAATGCTATAAATGATGGAGCTGGATCCCCTTCAAGGACTACAGGAGATATAGCTGTTACTTTAGGAAGACATAGCAGTGGGGCTGAGACAGGAGCTGCAAACCTATGGACTGGGAATTGGAGAATTGCAGTAAGTTTTGTTTATGATGAGTCTCAAGAATCCTTATTGCATTATTTAAAAGATTCAGGAGATGTTGACTATCTTACTATACCTGCTGATGAAAAAATAAGAATTGAAACTAGAATAAATGCTAATAGTGCCGATAAGCTAGATGGAAGGATAACTGGAATTAAAGTATACATGAAGAAAGATGGAGGTTCTACTGCTACAGTTACAGATGAACCTGGTATGGATGCTTGGTATTTACAATCAATAATAAGTTTAGCTGATGGTGTTCTTGAAGATACAGCTGGAACAATAACAAAATGGGATCATGAAGGTACAGGAGGTTCTGTTGCCGCAGGAGATACTATGGTATGCATGACAGGGTATAAATTATTCCCAAATCTTGTATCTACTTATGAATCAGAAGCATTGCATTTAGGGGTGAATCCTTCTACGGGGCAAGATTTTGGAAGCCTTACTGTTCAATGGGGATGTAGTGTTGTTGCTAATAATATGGCTTTTGTTGGCAATTGTAGAATACTAAGATCACATGGAGGTTATATAGTTGAAAGAGATTCTGTCTATAAATCTTTTCCTGGTAGATATGATACTTTTACAGAACATAGAAGATTAAGATCTGCAATAAATGATGGTGAAACTATAACTGCTTTAGCTGAATATGCTGATAGGCTTTTAATCTTTAAAGAACATACATTGCATATAATTAACATCGCTGATCCTAACCAAGATATATTAGAATCAAAACATTTATCTAGGGGTGTCCCATGGAAACATTCAGTAGCAAATGTAGATGGTGGTATAATGTGGATAAATTATACTGGAATTTATTTTTATGATGGTAAGAATGTAATTGACATGTTTACTAAGCAGGGCAAAAGAGTAATAAGTAGAAGCTGGTTTAATGGATGGATGGGACTAAGACATGGGTCTACTAAATCCTATCCATTTATTGGATACTCTCAAGACAATAGACATGCTGTTGTAGTTAATGATGGATCTGCTGTTACAGGATCTGGCACTAGAAATCAGCAAAGATATATGGTATTTGATTTTAGTATAGGAGCTTGGACATCTGGAAGCGATATAGTGGTAGAATATGCAGATCATTATTTAAATGCATCTAAGGCTATATCTCATTTTTGCGTTACAGGTGCAAGCGATTTACTCCTAAAGCAAGGACAGGCTGATGGATCTGGAGTTGAATTTCATACTTACAATAATCACAATAGTGCTACTTGCACTGCTGGGACATTTAATGTAGCTCTAAAAGAAACAGATTTAGGTCAAGCAGCAAGAAGAAAAAAGATTTATAAAGTGGTTGCATCTGTATTTGGAAGTGAAACAACATCTGCTGCTCCAGGATTGTTTTGCAAGATAACACAAAAGAATGCTTATGGTGGAGGGGGAGAAGGTGAGTTAAGTAATTATTGCTATTTAGGTGATTTAAATGGAGAAGGCAACACAGCAGGTACTCATGATTTTGTTACCAAGGAATTTGAAGTTCCATCTACAGATGTTGAAAATCAAACTATTAATTTTAATAATGTATATACAATACAACTTTTTATTAAATCTTATATATCATCAACAGCTACAAGTTTTACTAGAGCAGTAGATGATAATTGGGCTTTAAATGATATTTCAATTATCTTTAGAGAAAAAGGAGTTATATAATGGATCCTGAAGTAAGAAGGCTTTTAAATAGAAAGCAAAATAAAATGGCATTAAAATATCAATTTCCAGCAATAACTGAAGTATTGGAAGGAGATTTAGTTTTGACTTCTGAAGGAGGTTCCGTATATTTATATACTAGATTAGGGCAAGATTTGTACAAAACAAAGCTTTCTAAGGCTAAAAAAGGTACACCTAGAAGTAGTGTTGGGGGTGCTGGATACAGAACTTTAACTAAGCCTGTAAGTGCAGATGCTAGTGATGATGCTAGCAATATAACCTTATCAAATGAATTAAAAAATATAATATCAGATATTATAGAAAAGTTAGCCCAGAATGGGATAAAATAACAAAGAGGTAGATTATGGCAAATGGATTTGATTATTATTCCTTAATGATGAAAGAAGATGCAGAGCAGGAATATTTAGATCTTAAAGAAGATACTCAATATGTAAAAGATGAAGCTGAAAGAATGCAGCGGGAATACAGTGAAAAGCAAGAATCAACTAGCATGTGGGGATCTATAGGAAGTATAATAGGAACTCTTGCTGCAGCTTATTTTACTGCAGGTTCAAGCCTTTTAGTTCAAAGTGCAGCATCTTTTGCTGGAGCAGGATTAGGGTATTATGCTGGAGCAGGTGCCGCTGATTATTTCTATGGCGATGTTGAAGGCTTGGAAGGCTGGGAAGACAAAGTAGATAAAAGTGATTACTTTTGGGCTAGAGAAGGCTCAAAAGAACTTATAGAATCTATTGAAGACATAGAAGAGGCAGGCGACCAAGCTGAATTGGATATTGAAAAAATGTATGCAAATCAAGCCCTTATGAGTGGATT
>TARA_R100000700_G_scaffold2128_2_pt1 | contig 11088 bp, 12 predicted proteins | sample TARA_R100000700 | Tara Oceans TARA_R100000700 (sample SAMEA2622810) | marine metagenome | biome: marine biome (ENVO:00000447); feature: marine epipelagic mixed layer (ENVO:xxxxxxxxx); material: "saline water (ENVO:00002010), including plankton (ENVO:xxxxxxxx)" | depth 120 m | reverse complement strand
GGCACCGACCGAAGTTATCTGCGTTTGAGCTGCATCTACGTTGAGGGTGCCCGAAGAACCCGTCAGGCCCGTACCGCCCATGCCTGTTGCTAAATCTGCTATAGATTCTTTGCGTGTACCATTCGAGTCGGAAGCATCAATAATTGCAATCGAGTCGTTGGCTACGCTTACGGCAGCAGCAGATAAATCGTTGAAGTTCAAAGCCAGCGTTACATCTGGACCCGTACCGTTCGTAACGGTTAGTCCACCGTTTGTCGCATCTGCTACAGATTTGAGATCGCCTTCCTGGTCCGTAACCCATTCTAGCGTTCCAGAACCATCGGAAGTCCGCAGGATCTGGCCTGACGAGCCGACCGCTGCTGGCAACGTAAGCGTGTAAGAGCCACTAACTGTAGCTGGAGCGTCGAAGCCAACATACTCGCCTCCTGACGCATCTTGGAGCCTTAGATCGCCTTCAGCAAGAATGTTTAGCGAACCAGTAATATTTACACCGCCAGAAGCAGTAGCCAGTTTTGCCGCATTATCGTAAAACAGGCTAACAGCACCATCCTTGGTTGCTGTTAAATAATTTTCTGAGCCACTAGCATTGTTTGCAAGGTAAATGTTGTTTTGACCAAAAACATACAAATCACCCGTTCCAACATCTCCAACAAAAGAGTTAGAACCATCGTGATATATTTCTAGATCTAGCCCCGTGCCAAACAAAGCTTTTCTATTGTCATCAAATTTTACAGAATCAAACAGATAACTCGACGTTCCATCTATCTGTTGATTCTTTACATGAAGCGTTACAGCGGCACCGCTCTTAGTAAACAATGCGTCAATGTACGCAGCATTGTTGTTAAGAAATCCACCCCAGTTGTCGGTATCGCCGCCAACAACGGGCTTATAGAGATTTAGGTTTGTGGTTCTAGTCGCCATGTGTTATCCAAGTACCCTTGATCGCATCCGTAAAGACGACCCTGTGTGCATCTCTCTTTCACTTTGAAGTTTCAATTCTTCTAACGCCTTACTCAACCTAGCACTCCACATAGGCATACGCTCATCGTTTTTTAAATATGGCTCTGCCTCTACCAATGTGCCAAACAAGTATATATCTGGATGGTTAGTTAGCAGCCAATTCGTTGTAGCAGAATCGCTAAGTGCAGGGATTTTGGTGTAATAGACAATCGACGATGTGTACGTTTCGTCTGGTGAACGCAGAAGCTCTATCTGATTTGTGCTACCACCGACAACCGTGAAGTATATTGGCTTGCCTGTACTAGACAGGCCCATACGCCGTTCTGCTATTTCTTCTGGCGTTAAGTATTCTAGCGTAATGACAGGGCTTGTATCTAATACAATCCTAATGATCTCAAGCGTGTCAGTAGGCAAGTTGACGTAACGAGCACCTAATGAATACGAATCATTTTTCGTAATCATTCTGTGGTTGCGGATCGTTCTGTTAAATGTCGCTTCCGCTAGGTCAATAAACTCAGGGATTCGTGACGAAAGGTCTGTTCTGTCTAGCCAATTTGCCGTTGCGGTCTGCAACTCTGCATATGTCGAAATTGCCATCAGACTTTCCCAGGTCGTGTTCTAAACACCTTGTTGTCAGGATCGTTCAGCCACTTCTTGATTACTTTTTGATCCTTAAAATTGTTAGAAATTTTTGCTAATTGGTGATAAACACTCATTGGTATTGAAGCGACATGGTGCTGGTCGCCTTTCCAACTTGCACGTTCATCTACTTGATTAAACTGACGTTTGTTCGCTTGAACAATATGGGTAACATCCTGCTTAGTCTCTAAACCATACTGGTTTGTAGACTCGTCATAATGAAACCATTGAGTCGTTTTAGTTATCGGGTCGTAATCAAGTATTTTTTTCATTGGTTCCCGCCTATCGGGGCGAGGGCCGAAGCCCCCACCCCTCCAGGTTTTTAATTGGTTTATGCTGCGGTAATACCAGCAACAACACCGTGAGCAGCTTCGTTGCTGACCTGAAGCCCCCACTCGATTAACGCCATACGCTTATCAGCATCTCCCGTCTTGGCGAGAGCCTCAATGCTGTACGGACGAAGCGTAGCCAGCTTGACCTCATCAGGGTCAATCAACAACGCCCAATCGTTGTGCAGCGAACCAGCACCCTCATCCTCTACCGTGGTAAAGAACCGATTTGGAACAACGCTTAAATTACCAAAGTCGCTAACATAAATGTCAGCTGCTCCGATAATCACGGAAGGCTCTGCACCGTCTACGTTGTAGCGGCTAGAGGCAATCCCGCTGAAACCACTTACCTGTGTCTTGTTAAACGGAGAAACCATCAGCATCGACGGCTCACCACCGCTGTTAAAGCACTCCTGCATCGTGGTCTTAAGCATAGCTTCGGTAAACGCAGTAGGCGTACCGAAAGACTTCCACACCTGAGCCGCACCTGTTGGGGTTGAACCCGTGTAGGAAGGCTTGGTTACGTTGGTAGAAGTTTCGTTGGTTTTAATCCAGCCAGGGAACCCAGCAGTTACGCGAGCGGTTCCCGTGGCACCAGCAACGGCACCAACACCGTTTAGCAAGCAAGCAACCTCAACATTACGCTTTAGTTCCTTAGCTGCTTTAGCTGCTTGATAACCAACTTCAGATGCCCGACCAGCCTTCAGGACGGTCTGCTCCGTTCCTGAAATGATGAAATCGACCATGTTGATCTGGCAGTAGTTCCCCATGCGAGCGGTCGGGGTAACTGCGGTAAAGCTGCTCAGATCTTCACCTTCAACAACGGGTGTTGCTGAAGCGGCGGCAAGTGCATCTGTCTGCCACTCAAAATATGTTGCTTCTGCATCTCGCGTCCCAATGTTGCTCTGGAACGGAGTCTGCGTAGGACTGATATCGGAAATCAGATCCGACAAGTCCTCCCGTAACCCTTTTGCGTCATACGTCAAAAAGGTGTTCGTTACGACTGCCATAGTAAAAGTTTCCTAAAGTTATTGCGTAAGTATTGCACCCAACAAAGACGCAGCATCTTCAACCTTTCCAGTTTGCTTCAGCCTTGCTCTTTGGGCTTTTGCCTTACGACTACGCATCTGTCGGCTCACTTGTTTGCCGCCAGGTTTTGCGTTTTTGATTTTCGATTTGACCGATTTGATTTTCTTGCCATTCACAAGCTCGTTGTATCTCCACGCATCACGCAAAGCTATCAATGCTCTGTGATCGTAGATGTTACTTAGTTCATCTTCATTAAAACCAAGAGATAAACCAAAGTTTATCAACTGCCTTTGTTCATGGTTTTGAACCTCACTATCGGACCACTCAGGGATTTTCTCCAACACCAAAGCACGTTCAGATTCAAGTTGTGATTGCAATCTTGTAGCGTTGTCCTGCTCTAAAAGTTGTTGCATACGAACTTGTTCTTCATGTACTGCCTGGATGTGTGCTTGCCGATCTCGCTCAAGTTCTTTGAGCTTTAGCCATTGAACGGGGTTCTCCCTTTCCAAGCGGTCCCAATCAACGTTCGGTTGCGTTGCAGCATCCATTTGCTGTCGAAGTTGCTGGAGCACGGTCGCGTACGACTCACGCTCCTGCTGAACAGCCATAGCATTAGCCTCAAACTCTCTGCGTTCATCTGCTAATGCTTGACTCTTCTGTGTGAATGACGATCCCCGCTGGTAGCCTGATATGAGTTCGTCAAGCGGGACTTGCATCTCTTTGCCGTCTACTATGACACGGTAGGATGCACTCTCGCTTTCGGATTGTTCACCTTCAGTCTCCTCGTCCATCTCATCCACTTCATCTGAGTCCTCATAAAACTCAGACTCGACGGCCTCTTCTTCGTAGCCGTCTTCGAGTTCAGTGTCATCGTGTTCTTCGACGACTTGCTGAAACTCGTCCTGCGCTTGCTCTTCAGGCTGCACATAATCAGCCCGAAGCATTTCAGCTAATCCTGCTTGGATTTCACTATTCGTGCGTCTGCGCTCACTCCCTTGAGAGACTTCCGTCCCTGCTGGGTTGGTGACTGTAGCTTCGCTCACGATTTTCTTCCTCTATTGGATTTTGAAACTTTGCGAGACTGCTCCACAGCCCAATCACCTACTAAGGTGCGGAGTCCTCGCACAATCTCATCAAGGCCCCTGCCTTGCATATATAAACTTTCTCGAACACCTACATCATTTACGTCTGTAAGTGTCCATTGTGCAATAATGTTTTGTCTAACTTTTTCAAGAACGTCAAGAAACACTTCATCTTCAAGGATTTCTTTTGCCCTTCGTCCTTTCTGTTCTGGCGACAGATTATCCACCTGTTTCTTCCTTTATCGCGCCACGAACAATCTCAAGGTCAACATCGTCTTCAAATTTCTTTTCTCGCAATGCTAAGTCGCCAGCGATTCTCGTTGTTTCACGCTCGTTAAGCATTTCTGCTTTCGTCGCGTCAAGCTGCAATTTTTGCTGGTCGATAGCAGTCCGCGCCTGGATGTCAGCCATCTGCACCTGCATTAGCTGTTCTTGAGGCGTAGGTTGCGGTGGCGGGGGTGGAGGCGGCTGATAATCAATAGGTAGCGGATTAAAGAACTGGTTTGAGTCCTTAAAGCCGTTAATCTCCAGCATCTTTGCCAACGTGTTTCTAATCTGGCCCAGGCCAACAAGAGGATTGTTTGGTCCCATTTGCTGCATAATTTCTTGTTGTTTAGCGGCAACTTGAGCAAGTGTCGCAAGCCGTTCGTCAGTCATTCCAGAACCAAGTCCAACATTTGTAGACACATCCATCGTAGCATCCCAAACTCTTGGGTCTATAGGTGTCCACTGGTTACGCAACCTTACCATTCGTTCTTGGTCTTGGTTTTCAATAATTAAACGAAGCAACCCTTTGAACAAAGGCTTGAAACCTGTTTCTGCAAACAAGCGAGCAATCATTTCTAGTCGCTGTTCTGCACCCCTCATTGTCGCGCTTACGGCGGCACGGGTCGTAGACTGAAGTACGTCAGGATCTAATCCTTGGGACGCACCCGATACGCCAGTTCTTGACGCTTTCATTCCGTCAAGATATTCCATCATTGGAAATGCTTCGCGGCCAAGGAACGGCACATTTAACTGCTGAACCATGCCTGGTGCCCGCATCCTGATAATTGACCCGACTTCAGGATTTAGCACATCGTCAATGTCTACCTGACCTTCAACAATTCCTGTTCGGGGATATAGCGCAAAAGACAAAGAGTCGAGCATACCGCGAAGGACTGCCGACTTAACTCGCTGTATGTCTTTAGTCATATCTGCGACATCAGAACCAAAAAACACATGAGGCTCTGGATCGCATGAAAAGACTGCAAACGGTATGCTGCTAATAGGCTCGTTGTTTACAACATGGTAGTTGCTTCCAACTGTACACACACGGCGTAGTTCAGCTAAACCATCACCATCGTAGTCAACGTAGCAATAAGCCTCAACGTACAAGACCCTGCGTTGATTGTAGGTTGATAACGGACCTGGTGCGCTTCTGTCTGGATATCGCGCCCAATATTCATCGTTATCTGTAAATGCCACTTCGTCAGACAAGTAGTTGTCGAGCATATCCTTGTCATAACCCATTGCTACCAGATCGCTGACGGTTGCCATCGTTCTGGATCCAACGACCTGTGCGTCATCAAGGCTGGTCGCAGCAGCATCTACAAAAAAGTTTTCTGGTGGCATTGTTTCAACACGCACCTTGTCCCGCCTACGCTGACGCTTGATCTCAGCATCGTAGATCATGGGCGGTTCCATTCCCTGAGCAATCATCATCTGAACTTGCTCAGGTGGTACGTTAGGGTTTGGTACTCCCTCAACAGAAACAGCCTCAACTCCATCCTCTTCCAAGAGAAGCCCAAGGGTAGGTTCGTCTAACCCCTGAAAGCTGTATGTATGTACCTCAACCGAATCATCCCACGACCACTTAACGATGCCGCCTTTGTTAATAAGCGCATCTTTAAAAACGCTATAAAATATTCCTATAGCGTCATTGTCTTCACGAAGTATGTAGTTGACGTAATCTGTTGCCTGTTCGGACATAGCTACGTCTTCAGGTCCACGCGGCACAAAGTCAACTATGTTTTCTGCGCCAAAAAACACACGCATTAGCGACGGAAGCATCGCCTGTACGCTGTCGCGGACATCGCGGCTTACGACCTGACTACGACCATCCACCTCGTTACCAAAAGGTTCACCATTGTAATAACGAGTAGACTCGGCCCTGATCGGGCTAATGTCATCGTCGATAAACTGAATAGCATCTTCGATATATTGACGAACTGCGACCTGCAACTCGTCTTCGGTCATGCCCAAACCAACTTCGGTTTCAGCTTCGTCTATGTATGCCAAATCATGCCACTCTTTTGAGGGTGAACCCTCCGAACGTACTTCGATGCAATAAAATGTTCAACAGAAGATGCCTAGGGGCAACACCTGGTTACAGGAGACATATTGTTTATTTAAGTCAGGCCATCACGCCAATAAAAGCCGAACCCCCTAGACAATTCCTGCTAAATCTCTTTTTAGTTTACCATGCCTTCTGCGTGATCGGCCACCCATCGCCGTCCCAGCATCAGAAGCAAATGTTAATACAAAAGCGTCAGCAGCATCAGGGCTGGCGACACCTCGTTTCTTTAAGTCTGCTTTTGATTCGATTTTAACTTTACCACTAGACGTATAGTTGTACCGCAAAGTAGTCAACTCAGATTTTAATCTGTCGTCGCGTGGCAAGCGAACGTCGCGTCCCTCAAGCCACGCTTTTGCTTTGTACCAAAGCTCGGCCCGCAGGTTCAGGTAGGTATCTCCCATCGCAGGGCTTTCACTAACATTGATTGCATAGGCGGGCAATCCAAGTTCCCTTAGCCGATCCGCGACACCAGCACCTAGTCCAATCGCATCAACAAAGATTTCTTCTGGCTTTTCTGTTGCCGTATCATACTCAGCTTTGATTGCACCTGTCAGTTGCATTGTATCAAGTCCACGCCAAAGCCTGACGGGTTCCGTGACAGCGTTTCCTTTGCGACGGCATAGGGCAGATGCGTCAGTACCAAATCGTGCTACGTCTACGCCCCACACGATTGAACTATATTGAGTCGGTATAACGTCTCGATTGATTGCACCATCAGTCAGTTCCATGCTGATAACAGTGTCATCATCTCCCTTAGGAAAGTCCCCTAATACACGGACACGATAGGTGTTGGATTCTTCACCGTATCGAAGTCTGCACTCTTCGATGTATTCATTAGAAACTCTGGCAGTTTTTTCGCAAGACACATGAAAGTTTGTCCAGCGATCTGACAGTTTGTGAAACGTATCGTAAAAGTAGCCAGAACTTCTTACGGGGTTTCCAGCCAGTACCATTGATGCGTGTAGCGCACTCATGCTACCACCAGCAGCTTCGTATACCGATTCAGGCACACCACTAGCCTCATCACAAATCAGCAAAACGTGTTCAGCGTGTACACCCTGGAGTGCGTCGGGCTGTTCAGCTCTGGATGTTCTAGCTGATATAAAATTTCGCTCGGGATCAGCCGCAAGTTCTATCCTGTCTGCTCGCACGGTAAACATATCCGCAAAACCGTCAGGTGACTGTTTTAGCCACGCTTTGGCTTCAGGCAAAAGCGCATCGTGCAACTGAGCGGACGTAGGTGCTGTGATAACTACCTTTGCGTGGTAATGACAACTGATCCACCACAAAGCGAGCCACGACAAGCAACTCGTTTTTCCAACGCCGTGTCCTGAGCGAATCGAGATACCACGATCTCCTCTGGCGACTGCGGCCATAACCTCGGACTGCCATTCATCAGGATCGGCGTTCAGGATGTTCGTTACAAACAACGTCGGATCTTTACGAAATCTTGTAATCGAAGCAGCAAAGTCCATTGTTATTCTTCCCTGTCTTGATACCAGTCATCCAAGTTGTTGCTTGTCCACGCATCATCGGGCGAGCACTGGTCGCAATTCTTACCGTCTTTAAGCGTTTGGTTGCATACCTCGCATAGCGTCCAACCTGACATAAACTCCCACTTACAATAAATACAAAACTCTTCAGTTACAGGATTACTTATAGCACACCTTGGACACACAATCATGTTGGCGTTTTGTCTCCTTTAGTTCATGTCCATTCGTGCCTTAAGTAACGCAACTTCGCGTTCGAGTTCTACAACTGCTTTTTGTAACTCAGAGATTTGTTCGGTAAGTAGGCCAGCAGTTCCAATGTATTTTCTTTGGCGGTCTGCTACGTCTTGAATCAGGACGACAGCTTGTGCGTCGGCCCGTTCCATGCCCTCGAATCTGGCACCCGCAACCCAGGTTGCAACCAATATGCTGATTGCAAATCCTACAGATATAGCGGGCAGCGAGCTTGACTTAGAGACAGGGCTAGACATTACTGGTCAGCTAACAGCCCCTTCATCCTTCGTGTCCGACCTATCACACTGCGATCAAGGCTTGGTGGGCCAAAGCCTGGTATCGGTATAAGCGAGGGTCCAGCCTGCAACTGATTATCCATAGGTATTAACTGAGGACCGCCGTACATACCTTTGGGATTCATAGCGAGCAGTCCGCTTAACACATCAAGATCCTGACGACCTTTAATATTTTCAGGAAGCGCATAGGGGACACCTTCAAATCCATCGTTTTCGGGAGCCTCAGTAAACGCGGTTATAGCCGACACTTCCTCGTCAGGAGACCATGCGCGAATAAAGTCTGCTTCTGTTGCTCTGCGCCCCACAAGGTCTGTACGCTCGGGATTTAATTCTTGTACGGCCATTGCAAGGGCTTCGCGATCACCAAAGTGTACTGCATCAATAACGCTACGCTTTACATGGCCGTAGTTGTACGCAAGAGATGTTAAGACAGCCAGCGTGTTTGGGTCGAGTGAGTCAAAGGTTTCTTCGCCAATCGCTCTTTTAACCTTTGGTATAAACTCTGTTGTCAGTCGTCTGTCAAGATCTCTTTCGGCAGCGTCTCTTGGATACTCCATCTCTTCTGTAACTTTACGAATCGTGCCGTCTTCGTCAGTGATTGTGTCACTGCCATAGCCAGCCCTCCATTCGTTCACATCATAGTGTGGGGTATCGGTAAACCCTTCTCGGCTAATAATAAATTCTCTGACTGTCTGATACCTAGGATCGTTTAGATATCGCTCGTCTGAGCCTAGTGAATCGCTTTCGGGATTAGGGAATAGAAGGGCCATAATGAGTATTAGGTAAAACCTGTTAATTATTTGCCTGTTTTAACTCTAAGCGTCCGTAGATGCTTTCGCGCCATTGCCAGTGTCTTGTGCGTTTTTAGTGTGCGCCAAATTCCATTACTAAGCTGCACTTGCACAGACTTACCTTTCAGGCGATACGGCATCTACATACTTCCCGTTTTTTTTACAGACGACAATTTCGTTGCCATACCAACAGTTGCTCATGCTGGCTGAACAGGCAAGGGCTATCAGTAGGATAAGAACTCCTGCTGCCAACCTTAGCATTAAACTTCTACGTCACCGTAACGACTAGTTCCTGCCCTGGTTGGCCGTTTAGTCATTCCTAGCATACGACGAAGCCTTCTTCTTTCTGGTCTAGTAACGGCTGCACCTAACTCTGCACGTTCTATTGCTCGTCTTTCTTGGTCGCTAACCTGAGCACCAAGAGCCTCGCGGGCCGCAGCTATACCAGCGGGTGTGTATGGAAACTTTTTTCCACCGATGTTCGGCATCCTCTTGTCCTCGCTATGGGTACAGATATCTGATTAAGTATACCACAACAACTGAAGCCAAGCGAATGAACCGTCGACGACACAACTGGCACAACTGTCACAGCACTTTTAGTAAGGATCTCTCCCGCGAGGATTATAGGGGCACCGTAGTAAAACACGTGTGCCACCTGTGCCACCTACCGAAAACACTGGACTTATGAATATATAATCCCCACCCTGTCCATCCTGTCCATCCAAAAAACCAAAGCCTCTCCATACACAGAAATAGAAAAAGTTTAGTAAAACGGGTGGACACCTTGGACACCTACCAAAAAAAGTGTCTAGAGCATGACTCGTGACACGTGTCATGTGTCATGGGCTACGCACCTGTTTTTGATCCGACCAACACAACAACTATGGAGACGGCGAGACTCGAACTCGCGTCCACCCCAAGCTCAACGCCTATGAGGTGTCGAAACCTATCTCGTCCCCGATTGACTTGCTATCGCCAGCAGAACCTTTGGGTCAGATCTCGCAGTCTTGTACGGATCTATCCCAAACGTAACAAACTGCGTGACCCCAGGACACAGACAGTCATCAACATGACAGTCATGGAACGTGCACCACATCCGCTCGCACAGGTCGCACTCAATCCACAGAGGAGTGCTTTCAGGATAGTCCAAACTGTCTAGCCTATAATCTTTCTTTTTGTTTTAACTGTTTACTTTGTTTCCTCTAGTTTTCCAAGCCCCTCTTCCAAACTAGAAAATAATACAGAAAAAACTCGTTGCCTTATAAGGACTTAGGGGGTGTAGGGGGGTCTTCCATACCCCCCTTCCACTGGAAACTAAATGGGCACCCCTTCAATCTCTTCCTCGACAACAGATGTACCCAACAACTTGTTGGTTTGCCAGGGCAGTAGCTTGATGCCACGCTCAGTAAAATACGCCATTACCGACTCAGGTGTCATATCACCAGAACGCTCCAAAGCATCGGCAGATTCACGCATCAGCTTCCAGTCTAATCCCGAAAGAAACTTTAGACGGGATCGCAATCTTTTAACCAGTTCCATGTTGCTCATAGTGTCTCCTTGTTAAGCAAACGATACCACACGGGCCGCATACGTCAAGCGAAATATTGAGGACATTGGTGTGTGTCAACCGACAATTACTCCTCCCCCTACTTTTACAAGAGGGGGGGGTCAAATCGGCTTGGTCTGTCTTGGGCATTGCATGGGGCTTCGCTAGGCAGTCTCTCGCTTGCTGTACGCTCCTCTAAGCTCTCTCGTGAATCGATTCGATGCCGAACAGCTTCGAGCGATTCGAGACGCTCAGAGCCTGGCCTAGACGCTTAGAGCATGACCTTGCGGTTTCGGTTCTTGCAACACACGAACTCGAACCCTCTCCCTCATGACTCGGGAAAGTAACGAACCC
>TARA_R100000700_G_scaffold9943_3_pt1 | contig 11090 bp, 10 predicted proteins | sample TARA_R100000700 | Tara Oceans TARA_R100000700 (sample SAMEA2622810) | marine metagenome | biome: marine biome (ENVO:00000447); feature: marine epipelagic mixed layer (ENVO:xxxxxxxxx); material: "saline water (ENVO:00002010), including plankton (ENVO:xxxxxxxx)" | depth 120 m | reverse complement strand
ACCGAACAATACCACAGGCATTTTGCGAAAACCGTTGTCAAGATAAATATCTCCTTCTTGTAATAACAAAGATCTATAATCTTTTATATTTTGTTCTTTAGCTTTTTGCTTTAATTCTTTTATGTAATTAGGGTCTATTTCAGCATAATTAAGCATCTCAGGTCTAAATCCTTTCAGTATAGATTTACCACCTGTTTCAATATGGGGATTAGCAAAACGTTTTACTGCATACTTTCTTAAAGCATTGAAATAATTCTTTTTATTAAATATCATAGTATGCTTTGCAACAAAAGTGCCACGCAAAGCTTCAGCTAATTGTCTATTTGTTTCATGAAAAGTTTTAAACGCAGAATCTGAATCAAATTCAAATGTCTCTGCAGACGTAGTATCTAAAGCACCTTCTACTTCTAATCTCATTAATCTATCAGATAGTAACTTTCCTATCTTTGAATCTGGCTTATTAAGAAGAATGTCCATAACAAAATCAAAAGGCAACTCTTCCATTCTGATATTATTTTTATTATACTGCTCAGCAAATGCATCTACATCTTCATTCTTTTTAAAGTTCTCTACGATCTTTCTACCATCTCTAGAACCTTGCAATGATGGTCTAAGTAGTTTGTCTATGTATATATCAGCAAAACCAAAAGCCTGTTGTTCATTTGACTGACCACTTAATTGCATTGGTACTGAAGCACCTTTAGTATCTTTTCTGGTATTCTCGTAAGTACCAGAACTTATCTGTAAAGTTTCTATTGGTAATGATATTTTATTCAGATCATTTGATAAGTAATTACCATCTTTGTATTCAAGGTTACTAACTTTATTTTGACCTCTAAGCTTTGCTGAGCTTTTATATATAACAGCATGTACATCATTAGCCATCATCCAGTCATTTAAGGCAGGGAAAGCTTCTTGCCCGTTTGACTTTGTAGCTAAGAAACCTAATTCATTTTTAGCTGCAATAACTGGTTTATTATGACCTGTTACTTTAGGATCTCTTCCCATTGCAATGCTTTGAGCATCAAGCATATCAGACCTGAACTCTATCAACCCATCTGTATCAGACTTAAGCCCTATATCCTCAACAATGATCACATTGAACTTCTCGCCATTAGGCATGCCCCTAACATTCTCAAAACTTTGTTTTACCATAGGAGTAAATCTGTTAGTAAATAAAGACATTCTTTTATTTAGATCAGCAACACTTTTGCCGTAATTGGTATCTGGGTCAAACATGATCCATGAATCTTCCATTCTTAGACTATTCATTTCAGCCATATTAACAAGATTAGATATCCATTTACGTTCATGTAATTCTTCAGTTCTTTTTGAATCTCCAAATAATTGTTTTTCTCCAGCAAGAGAACGTTTGTAGGCTGCTTCTACTTCACTTCTTGGAGCAACGTTACTTAATATATCAAAAACATTATCAAGCGTAAGACCTTCATCTCTAAAACGACTAGTAAGCACATGATCTTTATCTTTTATTCCATGTACTATATATCTTCCATTCTCAGCTAGTTTATTCTGAACCATAGCTAGGTCTTTTTGATTTAAAGCATATACTATCTCACCCTTAACAAGCTCTTGTTGCATTATTTTAACAGCTTCCTGATTGGTCTTACCGCCTTTAGTTGTATAGATCTCCCTAACTACGTGAGACATTAATTGGAATTGAGCTTCAGGTACAAGATACTGTGCTGGCATTATATCATACTTTTCACCAATATCTACATCACCTATTTTTTCTTTATCTATTACTCTGTATTCAGCTGTCTTGCCATCCACATTCAAAGTTACAAGATCCATATTTTGTGGCTTTTGCATTCTCGTTCTGAACCAACCACGTAATTGACTATCGTGTTTATTGGCTATATCCTCTCCAAACTGAGACCTTATATCTCTCATAAATAATTCAACATTAGGCTGATCATTTTCTAAAGACCTTTGGGCTATCTTATCAATAGTTACGCCAACATCTCTATTTGTGCCTAGCTTGGTAGATTCATTACTTATTTTTGTAGATATATCATTGATATTGAATAATTGTTTTTCTGTCTCATCCATTATATCAATGCGATCATCATTTAATATTCCATTGTTATATAGGACAGCATTCTCTATGATCTGACGATTTAATTTATATATCTCTGCAGCTTTTGATCTGTAATAATCCTGTATATCTCTTTCAGTATAATTGATCTCGTTATTTTTAAAATGACGAACTGCAGCTTCTCTGAACTTGGGAGACCTATCTGTTCTTTCAGCCCACCTTTCTAAATAACCAAGTGCTGCTCCAGTACTACCACCAAGTCCTTCTTTATTCATGACCATGGTCATTGGATGATCTCTTAAAATATATTCTTGAGCATCTCTACTTACCTTAGACCATTCTTCTGTTTTCTCTGGTCTAAATATTTCTATTGGATCACGATTCTTATTGATCCATTTAGCCGCTTCTACTTCTCTAGCTGGTCTAGTATTGTATCCAAAAAAACCACCTAATAGATATTCATATATCTGCATTTCTGTAGGGTCATTACGTAGGGTAGATGGTATACCCATAAATGCACTAGCTACACCAGCTCTTAATAATTTATTAGCTTGATCTACTTGTTGTGGTGTTCCTTTATAAAGATTACCTATAGATACAAAATTTCCAATACCACCAAAAGCACCACCAGCTATTGCTCCACCAATATAAGCATCAACAATAGCGTCTTGACCTTTCCATATACTACTTACTGCAGTTGCAGATGCTAGACCTAGAGCCTCTTCTGTTATAGCTCTAGTCCGTGCACCATGTTTTAAAAAATCAAAGGTATCAGCACCCGTTTTTTCCAATCCTTTATTAAAAACGCCTTTAGTAAACCTAGATGCTTTCATTGGAAAAGAAACTGCATCTAATGCATCTATTCCATCTAAAGCAGCTTGTGTAAATCTTCCGTATGTTTTTTGACCAGTTACCTTAGCTCCAAGTTTTGCTAAACCAATAACAGGAGCTTTCATTATAGCAGGTGCAAAACCAGAAAGATGACCAAGCTGTCTAAAAATAGCTTCACCTGTATTACGAGGTTCTTTGGGAATAAGGTCAAATGTAGTAAGACCTTCAATGAAACCAGCTTGAGCCTGTTGGAGGCCACGTGTTAATGAGAAATCGCTATGCGTTCTTTTAAATTCTATTTGATTATCTGCAGCAAGACGTTCCAGTTCATCCAACTGGTCGTCATTGAACATCATAGGATTTGCTCTATATGTCCGAATTAGATTCTGGACTTTTAAGGCATCATAATATGAGGGCATTATTTAATTCCAGAGATAATCCCAGAAGCTTTGTTTAGGTGGATTCTTTGGAGGTGGTTTTGGATATGCCATTTGACCAGTACTCATAGCTGTTAAACTATCTTGTAAGCTAGGAGGAAAAGCGTTCCAAGCAGGTTCTTCTATATATTCATCATAATGTGCTTGGGTTAAATTTGGATGAGCTGGATGATCAGGACTGTATACAGCATCATATACATCACCACCTTGACTTCCAAATTCTTTTTCATAACCTTTTCTTGTTTTATAAGCTCCTGCAGGTAATATTCCACCAGATTCTTTATCAAGCATATCCCACCAAGAAAGCTTTGGAGTGGTTGGATCATCTAGATCATGTCCAACAGCATCATGAGCAATTTCATGAAATCCAGTAGTAGGAGAATGTAGATTTCTTAAAAAAAACCTTGCTGTATCTCCTTCTGTACTTGCAGGGCGATAAAAGCCTTGCGATGTTAAAGAATGAAGATCTCCCCCACCTGCTAACTGATCATATAGTTCGTCATTTGGTACATGATATCCTTTTAGAGTCCCTCTACTTAAAGCTTCTAGTATATCCTGTGAGTTTTTTTCAGCTCCTATACTAGATAGATACTGATCAAATGGCTCTCTTCCTTGACGCATCATTCTTCCAAGAAAAGCTGAGTCTATTTGAAGAGGGTCTAATGAAGTTTCTCTTCCATCGCTCCAAGTAAGTCGTGGAGATGGAAATGTTTTAGGGGGCATTAGTAGTACCCTACTCTACCAATATCAAAATAAGGATCTATTCTTCTATTTATCCTATCTCTAACAGATCTAAGTGGATCACTAGTAGCAACTCTTTCACGTACTCTTTGTGCGGCACCAGACTCAGCACCTTTTCTAAAAAGTCCTCTAGCTCCTCTATAAGCTCCAACACCACCACCTACTAGACCAAATAAACTACCTGCTCCACTAGCAATAGCATCTATAGCTGTTTCACCATATACATCTTGACCACGTGAATGAGGTTCCCATGAATCTGGTAACATTCCAAATGTAGCCATTTCACCAGCACCATAAAGAAACTTTTTTATTGGTTGACTTTCACGATCAAAGGGCATTGATAATTGCCTAGCTAATAAAGCAATAGCTTCTGCTTGTTCATCTGTGTATTGATTTGGATTTCTTTCGTAGTCTACTATTAATCTACTAATTACATCTGGATCCATAATATTCTCCTAAGGCGTTGGTGTTAAAGGCACTGTTTGTGTAACAGCTGGTTGATTGCTTTGATTCATCATAAGTAGCTGTAAAAGATAAGCAGGGTCATTCATTCTTACTTGACCACTCTGATAATAATTTACAGGAAGATCGTACTGTGTAGCTTCTGGTGTCTGTACATTTAAAATACCCGATTCTCTAGTTGCAGCTTCTAAGGGAGTTTCACGCTCAAAAGGTGCAGGCATAAGAGTATTTATTAATGGAACAGAAAGATTATCGTTAATGTATCTCATTAATCTATACTGCCAATCTCCTGAAGTATTTGATAAGATCATTTCTCTTCTTTTTTTAGCATCGTCCATAGCTACTTTAGATGTTTGAAGGTCTTTTTCGTATTGCTTAGCACCTTCTCTTTCAGATTTTAATTCCTTATATAATTCCTGAGCTCTATTTTCTGCTGATTGTGCTATATTCAAGCTTCTTTCTGTAGCTTCTCTTTGGTTTTTTATTCTTACTGCATCTAACAAACTATTAGCTGTATTCCGTCCTGAATCGTAGCCAGTGTATTGTTGTTGCATTGATGGTACGTAATATGACATATATTCTCCTTATGTTCCCATGGCGGCACCTGTGCCTACCAGCATATTAGTAAGATTATTTAACCAAGCTTGTTGGCTATTTTGATTCTGAACCCTAGCATTGTAATTAGCCATATCCATATACTGTTGCCATTGGTTCTTACCTTGTACATTGAACTGTTGATTCTGTAAAGATCTAGAATCTATATCTCCATAAAGACCAGCTCTTGTTCCAAGTATTGAACCCTGCTGACCAAATGCACCTAATGCAAGATTACCAAAGTTTTGAGCAGCTCCAAAACTACGATCTAGTATATTACCAAAACCTTGCCTTACTTGTTCTCCAGTGCGATTCACATTTGCCGCTGATAATAATGTTGAAATACCACCTGAGCCAACTCCCCTAGCTGCAAGGTCTTGATCTATCTGCCTATTTAGATTAGATGTCATATCTGCCATTTGACCAGTTAAGCTACCTAGCCATCTTTGATTTATTCCAGACCTAGGATCAAGCATTTGCCTATAATCCTGTCCAAATTGTGAACCCAATGCTCCTAATTGTCTAGCTGGATTACCTAAAGCATTTATAGATGCTAATAGGTCTGGGTTTGTTTGATAATCAGAGGTTTGGAAATTGCCTGTAGATTGAAAGTCTATTGGGCTTGGTCTATTAAATAAACTTATCAAACTACCAGCAGCTCCTGCTCCTAATAAATAAGGATTCATACTTGCTCCTTGTTGTCCTACTGTTGTAATTGGTGAAAATTGTAAGGGATTTGTTCTAGAACCAGCTGCTCCTGCAGATGGATTTGGATTCCCCCAGTTTAAAAATTGTGTCCAAAAATTACTTACTGGATTTGATGTACCACTTGGAACATTCGGTACAGATACTGAAGAAATATTTGGATCTGTTGTGTTGCTTCTTCTAATATTTGCTGGCATTATTTATCCTTAAAGGTCATCGCTACGGAGACCCATCCTTCATCTGTTCTACCTTGTATCTCATAAGTATTATCTTCTTTTCTAAATAGACGAAGATCGCCAGCCTTACCAGTGTAGCTTTTCTTATCAACGGATGTATCTCCTTGATTAACTGCGTTGATAACTTCATTTATATCGTCATATATCTTAGCTACTATCCTATCTAATTGAGGATCTTGTATTCTTGGTGCTCTTTTTTTCATTAAACTCATTATGAAGCCTTTGATAGTAATATATGTCTTCTGAATATAGTACCTATTGCATCTACTGTACTAGTCTGCCCTGCTAAAAATATTTGTATTTGTTTACCACGTGTATTACCTAAGCTAATGTCAGTTAATCCAGTTATTGAAGATGTTGTTACTAATGAATCATCTATTCTTACTGATAAACCAGTTGTCTCATTATTAATTGAACCTGATGGAGATCCAACAACCCTCATATTTTTAAAACTCTTATCTCCCGTATTCTGTCTCATAGTAAGCTTTTTACTTTTAAAATCCCAAGACCTTTTTGTACTTGCATGTCCTAGAAAATGTACAAGATTTGTTCCATTACTTACATACATCTCACCTTCCTTACCTATGACAGCTGATTGAGGCTGGTTACTTGCATGAAACTTCCATAGATCCCATCTTTTCCTAGGAACATTATAAGCCCATGCATAATAACTACTGCTAATGCGAAAAAATATTACATAAGATTTTCTAAATGAATCAAATGTAATATGTGGAGTAAAAGCAGAATGTTTATTTTCCCAAGAATATGTACCACCACGCAGTATTGATTCTCCTATAGATACTGGTCTTCTTCCATCGTGAAGATATATACTATTCTTATCAGCAAAGCACATTCCATAATCATTGACAAATACAGCATCTTGTCCCATACATCCAGTACCCTCTATCACATCTTCAATATATAGATTATTTGGTTCTATCTGATATGTATTATTATCGTCAAATGCAAATATCCTACCATTAAAAGCTGCTAAAGCTGTAGGAGTTGTAGGTAATACAAGAAAATCTTCTAAAAAATTGAACTGATCAAACCTATATGGTTTTGATTTATACAAGTAATTTGAATAAGCACCTAGATCTTTTTGAAAAACATTGGCTATAAAATGTTGATTATTAAGCTGAGTACTAAGAGCATATCTTGGTGTTATATTACTTATAACCTCAGACAGGCCAGTTCTTCCTTCGTATGAGGCTCCTGCTATATTTATATCTCTAACAACTTTTTGCCTATAATTACTCCAAGGAGATGTAGCTGATACAGAAGCAAAAGATGTATTCAGCTCATATGAATCTACTAATCTATAAAATCCTTCAGGTTCAGCAAAAGTAGAATCTGTAGATGCACTAGCACGATAAAGATTAACATGTGATATTCTTTTATTAAGGCTACCTAAGTTCTTTAATTGTATTGTTATATCAATAGGGCGACCATCTCCAGATAAAATACTATTGTCTACTTTAAACTCATCACTTAAAGGAGTTTCCTGATACCCGTCATATAAAAAAGATACTTTGTAAAAATATGAATATCCTGATGTTTCAAATCCTGTTCGTGTTCCTGCAGACCAAGTAGATCCAGAATATCCATAATCAATATTTGAACTAGAAAATGTAAGATTTACATTTGCTTCTAATGCTTGAGTCATGCTACCTATTGCAGTTCCTCTTAACCATTGACCTGACCCACTACCAGAAAATCCATTTACCTCTGATGAACCAGTTTCAAAAACAACTGCGTCTGCTAATTGCAATGTTGTTGCAGAGGACATATCAATATTAGCTCCATTACTAGCAGAGTCTACATCAATCATTGTTCCATCTATTACAGAGCTTGTAGTTCCGCCAGCTGTTCCATAACTAGCTATGATCTTACCTCCTTGCCTAGCTGTTATAGAAAACATTGTAGATGAAAAATCACTTAAAAGATCTGTTGCAGCTTCCAATCTATATATCTTACTATTTGCTCCATCTGTTAAGGCATTGACAGATGCAGTTGCTCTAACAGAAAAAAGAACATGTCTCATCTCACTTACATCACCAGTACCACTACCCCATCTGTGATAGATAGTTGCACTATCATTTCCACCTCTTACAGTAACCGCCCATCCTACATGAGTAGTATTGCCACTATCCATTAAACATGTTTTTGGAGCTACAAAACTACAATTTAAAGCAGCTCCATCATGATCTGCAGTAGCCAACCACTCTCCCTGTTGGTTTCCTGCAGGGTCATCAGAATCTCCTGAAAATGGAGTTCTAGATGTTAATGTTTGCGTAGAAGCTCCAGCTACTAAAGAAGATATAGCTACATTCATTAACACTGCTTCTTCTGCACTTGTATCTGAATATGTAGAGACCCATAGATAATTACCCATCTCTAATATATCTGAAGATTTTGCATCATGAGTAACTTGAACTGAGAACTCACTTACCATTTCTTCAGTATCCAAGACATGTATATTCGATGTAGAGCCTACAACATCTAACACCCAAAGACCGCCAGCTGCTCTTGCAGATATACCTTGTGTCTTTGTAAATATTTGTTTTGACTTTCTTATAAAAGTACCTGTAGCAGAATTTTCAAATTTATATATGTATTGGCCTTGGAACTCTATTCCATATAAATAACTGCCAACCTCAACAAATTGATATATATCTGGGAATGCAGAGGGATCTTCTAGATCAGCATCCTCTAATTGAATACCGCTGTAAGCTGTACCAAACTGTTCATGCTTTATATGCCCAACCCACAAAGGTTTATTTGCTAATAGATTACCCATCCCTATATGCACTTCTTTATTATTGACCTGCATAACAGGAGTAAAGCTTTTACTTTCTGCTGTTGATGATACAGCTGATGATGCAGCTTGAGCATTATTTACTGTATCTACTTTCCATATTTTATCATCGGTCTCATTAAAGAATATAAGATCCCTATCTCCATCGTCATTTATAATAGCCATGGATGTAGCATTTACAAGAAGATCTGTTGTTGAACCAGTTTCGCTATTTGTCCATTCTACATTCTCATCGTCAGGTATGCCTTGAAGAATACCATCTTCTGATACTGGATCAATATTTAAACTGTAAGAAGCAGCGTCATCTGGTATATCACGCTCACTAGGAGTTGTCATTGTACCTGTAACGAATTGCGATATTTCGTGTAATTCTTTAGGCACTTATTACTTCTCCTCCGTAGGACGTGACACCATTAACAATATCCAAAACAACAAGATTAAAATTACCATTTGAAAAGATATCAAGTATACCAACGTTATGACTCCAATTTGTGGGTCTCCCCTTTAAATAACTCTTGCTCATATCTGTTAAACACCCAAGTGAGTATGCCATATGAGCACCACTAATATGTTGCACAGATGCTTTTTGACTATCATGCGTATGTCCATATATTATATTACATCCCATCTGCAATGCATGTGTTCTTGTGTGGTTAATACCAGCATAATGACCGCCATGATAGGCATATAATTTACTTCCAAGTATCTTAAAAACCTCTCCATACTTATGCCATTCATAATTTCTTTCTGCCATTCTAAAAGCTTTTTTAGATGCAAGGTTAGGTAAGTAAGGATTTTCTTCAACAAAATTATCAAACCATATCTCATGATTGCCTTGTGCTACTATTTTCTTTTTGCATTTTACTTTTTTCAATACCTCATCTATCTTATCTAATCCTGCATTGACTTGTTCTATTTCTTTATATATTGATGGTAATTGATATTCTGTTGGGGGTCTTTTCTTTTTAGACCATTGCCAATGAGAAACAGACTCTCCATCTGCAAAATCACCAAGTAATAAGAAAGCATTAGGTTTCAACCTTTCTATAACTTTCAAAGCACAAGCAAAAGCTTTCTTGTCTTCGTTTGGAAAATGTATATCTGGAAAAACAACTACTCGATGTTTTATTTTCAATTACCACCCCCATATTAATCTAACAGTTCAAAGTGAACTAGATCGTCAAAATTATTATCTTTGGTCGTTCTTTTACCTTTAAACAAAGAACTAGCATTCCAATCTCCACCCCAGCGTATCTTAACGCCCATAGAAGCTGCCGTAGCAAGCACAAAACCACCTAGGTAATGGAAGTCATCCCTAGCATCCCAATCTATCGGATACGGGCAAATATCAACCGCTTTACCTTCAACATGTTTGCCAAACTTTGTCTTACTTTTACCCTGAGCTACTAATTCATTTTGACGTTCCTGAGACCTAAGCCCTTCAATAACGGTTATGTCAAAATATTTACACACTTCATTAAGAACATTAACAAGCTTTGGGTCAACGCCTTTTAAACGCTCCCTAGATCTTTTACCGAACTTTGGCATTGTTATTTCCTTTTTTTACCTTTTTTTGATTTTTTAGGTGGTCTTCCTTTTTTACTTCCGTATGTTCCTTTACCTTGTGGCATTATTTACTCCCAAACATTTTAGACCAAAAACCTTTTTTCTTTTTCTTACCTTTCTCACCTAGCTTTTTGCCTTTCTTTTTTTTCTTCTTTTTAACGTCATCCATATTATAAGCCATTACATTATATGTAGGATGAGTGGTTGCTTCTATTTTTACGCTATCTGCACTAGCAAGTGTTATTGTTAATAATATTGATAACATTTTATTTTCCTTTAAATACGCCTTCTAAGATATCTGTTACTACATCAACAACCTTTTCAAAAAAGATCTGTTCTTTATCCTCAGATACAAATGGAATATCAATTCGTTTATTGATCGCACTTGCGATCTTTTCTGTCATTTCATCAGAACCAAGATGATTTACAGCTTCTTCTCTCATCTTTTCTGCTTGAGCTTCAGCTAGGTCTACCAACATTTTCTTTAAGTCCATTTAAGACTCCTTTATTTTTTTAGTTTTTAAATATAAATAATAGATCTGTACTCCAAACATTACACACATTAAGACACTTGATATAAGATCTGCCCAATAGACCATTCCTAAACCTGTACTAATACTTGTTACTTTTAAACTGTCCATTAG
>TARA_R100000700_G_C3179327_1_pt1 | contig 11132 bp, 4 predicted proteins | sample TARA_R100000700 | Tara Oceans TARA_R100000700 (sample SAMEA2622810) | marine metagenome | biome: marine biome (ENVO:00000447); feature: marine epipelagic mixed layer (ENVO:xxxxxxxxx); material: "saline water (ENVO:00002010), including plankton (ENVO:xxxxxxxx)" | depth 120 m | reverse complement strand
TGGATATTCACAGCAATTTTCACATGAGATTACTGCTTCTGGATTAAAATTATCTGCAAGTGGGTCTGTACATCCAATTATATCAATAGAGCCATCAACGTATTGACATGTACCATCATCTATGGTTGCCTGTGGGTTCCAATTCATTGCAGTTGGATCAGTACATCCTTCAATATCAATAATTTCATCTTCTATTGGTTCAAAAAACGAAGTTGTTTTTTCCCCTGTCCAATCATGAGCTTGTTCTAATACAACTCTAATTCCCCTTAATGAGTATTCTATTTTCTCAATTAAAAATATTGGATATACAACTTGACCAATCCTTGATTCAAATATACCATCTGGGTTTTCAATACTCTTGGTTTTAATGTATGACTCTAGACTATAATCTTCTCCATATGCTTTTTTACCTTCAATTAGTTTATCAAAAGCTACATAATCTCCTAACTCTAAAGTAGTATACCTTAATGGTAGAGTTAAGTCCATTTTAATTTTTTGGTTCATATGCATACCAAGATATGAACGTCTAATCTTTTCAGCTGTCTCAATATCGCTAGTATTTTTACATTCTATAATCTTAGAAGATGCTGCATATATATTAGGTGTTCCATCTTCATCGTAACCTTGCCTTTCCAAGCTATAGTAATCTAGTATCTCTTCCCCAGTTGGATATTCTCCATTTAGAAGGTAGTATGTACCTTTGATACCATTCATATCACTCCAATATTCCCAATCAGTTTCTTGACTATAACTAGATGCTTCTTCATTGTAATCAAATTTAACCTTAACTCTAGAGACTATTTTCTTTGGATTGCTTTGATATATCTTGCATTTAATTATCTCATCTGCTTTAATTATAGTATCTATTGAGGAATCAGCTCTAAAACTAGCTGTGGTTGATGTTGATATTCTAGAATTATACCTATTAATTCCTTCTCCATAAATTGAATAATCATGCAGAATATTACCATGTGGTGCAATATGCCAGTTAGATTCATCTCCATTACGAAAACCCCATGCATTTACTATGCCTATGGGAACACGTGTAGAATTATTGTCAAGTATATAATCCCACATTGGGTCACTAGATGATAGTGGGTCATTTTGATTAGTTGACCTCCAATCATAATTTCTAAATTCTTGACCATTAGAGTGTACTCCATTAGTAGCAGATGAAAAGAAGTAAACAAGATTTCTTGTGTGTTTGTTTAGAGAAATCTCAGTTGTACTATAATCTAGGCCACCCAACTCTGCGCTACCATTAGTCAATAAATTAGCGTATCCATTAGAATTTGGCGTTATAACAAAACTTTTACACTCAATGCTATTTCCTGATGCTGTTGTGATGGGGATAACTCTAGTAACATCAAGAGCAGCTCCAGAGCTAGGAGAGGTTTCAAAGTAAGCCCATATATCGTATCCAAAATTATTATTAGCTAATATGTCAAGACCATTAAACCAACAATTTGTGAAACCACCTTGTCCATTATAATAATCCTCTTGCGATATTTCTAGCCATGGTACACCTCTATATCCTGAATCAGCAAAACCTGAAGAAACATTGTAATGGCTCATCGCTGATAGGTATAAATGATAAGCTGATATTGTTCCATCTGATTCATAATAATCTGGCATTGATGAGGTGCTAACTCCAAGGAAATCAGCTGTTAAGGATGTTGCTTCACCTGTGTTGGCCATTAGAATCATGAATTTGCAAAAATCAACACCACTAGGAAGATTTTCCTCAAACCATTCTAAGATTGTTCCACCACCAAATACATTAAAACTATTTGCTTGACAGTGAGTGTTCCACAAGCCTAAAAATTCATATAATTCATCGCAATCATCTATATCGCTACTTATCTCGACATCTGCAATATCAAGTAGTGTTCTTGGAGAGTTTCCAGAAGGAGGCCAAGTAAGACCTATGCCTGGTTGTCCAAGCCAATCAACTTCTTCGCCATCGTCAAAGCCAGTATCTACTAAATATCTAATGAAGGCATCCCAATTATCATGACTGTCCTGTATTCCACCCCATCCTGGACAAAATGGAATATCGTAGTCAAATCCAATCCAAGGATAAGAATCCCAAACTGATTGTGATAATAAAAAGGACTCATTACCCATATAGTCTGTTGATTTTGGTACATACCCATATAAAGTTATTACTGAGTGATAATGATTATCTCCACCAGCTAAAGCTGCTTTTCTAGCATATATTTCAACTTGATAGCTAAGCAAGGCTAGAGGGAGCATAAAATCAAAAGAACCTAGCTCTCCATTACAATAATTGCTTTGGTCAAACTCGTGAAAGAAGAGCCATTCATTCATATCTTTTGCAAAAAATTTATTTAGTGTATTCATTATGACACCACTAACGTGCTGCTTTATCATCTCTATAACGTGTATACTATAGTGACCATTATAATTATTACCAATATCTGTACCACTTATAGAATAAGGAAAAAAGTCATTTAGTTCTCCTGACTCATCAGGACTAGCTCCATCAGGATAATAAACAGTAACAATTTGATGATTTATTTTTAGGCATTCTAATGGTGTGCCTGCTTCATATGAACAGCTATCATCATTATAGTCAGCATTCTCATCGTAGTTAAATGCAGAAGGATCGCTGCATCCACCAACTAATTCATAATGACAAGAATTATCGTCTATATTGGCGTATGTGTTATGGTTAGATGCATTATATCCATACATATAGTCAAATGAACGAATATCAGTAGGGCCTGTAACACACAATCCATGAGCCCATTCTAATGAAGGATTTAAAATATTACCATCATCATCATGGTTGTTAAATGGTGGTGTAAAAGATAAGCAATGTCCAAATATATCTGGGTTTAAACCTAACTCATTATCTGTGCATCCAATTATTGCAGGTTCCCCATCTACAGTTAAGCAACTACCATTGTTAACCATTGCATTAACATCATAATTAGATATTCCTTCAAAATTATACGTACATCCATATGTAGGTATAGTTGGAGTAGATATACTAGAAAAAGATTCTTTAAAAGAAAAGAACTCTAAGTCAGCATTACCATCTTTCCCAGTAACAACCATAGGTATAGAGTTTGAAGATTTTGCAATATCCTCCATAACTTGCTTGAATTGTGTTCTATCTTTTAGATTTAAATTTAATTCCCAATTATCTTTGTCGTGACCTAAATCTGTTCCTAGTGTACCATTATGATGCTGATCATGTGCATTCTTTGTACTTGTAGGAAAATTACCTCCAAAATCAATACCTAGCTCCTTTTCCATCAAATGTGCAATCATACTCACTGGATTGTCGACTGGATTATCAGAGCCTGCTATAGAGACCACACTACTATTATTTGGATTGTTTATATCTCCATTAGCATTAAGACCTGTTCCCCTTCCTCTACTTGATATTTTTAATTTATTATAGGCATTTGAAACTCCAAATAAATATGCTATAACAAAGTCATATACTCTTATTTGACAAGCACCTCCAAAGTCGTCAGAGATTATAAAGTTTTCCATACCAGTTGACTGAGTACCATCTGACTGATACCATCCTCCTGTTCCAATTTGGAACCCAGTCATATACAATGACATTCCTTTAGGTATACCAAATGCATCACTACCTTTTTCTCCAATTTTAACATTTCCTCTTATTCTAACCCAATCAGTTGCAGCTGGGTCAAGACCTGCGTCACCAGCAATCCTCCAACTATTATGCTCGTGAACAAAGTCACCACTTTGGCTAAAAATTGCATCACTACCTTCAAATAGATTGTCATCAGGAGAATATGATTCAGATTCCCCTAGTCCATAATCGTAGAATATTGTGCTAAATCTAATATTAGCTGAGCAATTATCTGCTGGAACTATAAATGTACCACTTGAATCTTGAAACATTACTTGACTTTCTGCTTTTTGTGAATCTGATGCAGTTCTAACTGCAACATCATAATGATACATAACAATCCAGTCTTCAAAATCTATAGTGTCAAGCTCATCATTGTTAGTATTAGCACTAACTATACCTCTTAGGAATGTGGTTTCATACTGAGTGGTAAGGAAGTTGCTTGACAGTACATCGTGTAGCTTTCCAAACCACAATGCTGGTGTTTCTACTGCAAACACACCCCAAGCATTAAAATCAGCTCCACTTAATATTACACCATCGTTAGGGTCAAAAGTACCATAACCATCTTCATACTCTTCATTCCACCATATTTGTCCAGATATAGCTTCAAAAGATTGAACAATTGATGCTGTTACATCTGCTCCAAAGAAATTATTTGAGAACTCTTCTGCAGTATCCTGCCAACCATACCAATTACTAATATCAAATCCTGTCATGTAAGCACCATCTTTCATGGCAGCTCTATGAAAATAATATAAAGTTTCATTAGCAAATGTCGTTGATGGAACAAGCATTTGTAAGTCATTATCCATCATCCAAGAAGATACGAGTCGTATTTCTCCACTATCAAGAGTGTAAAATGAACGTTCTGGATAAAATCTATCTCCTACCCAAACATTATAAATGTCTCTTATGTCTCTCCAAGTAGTATCATCCCACATATTGCAACTTGTAGCACTACTTATCATGTCTTTGTTATTTCCTAAATCTAATCCTACATCCATTCTAGCAAATGTATTGTCATTACTAGAATTATGGTCTAATAAATATATATTAGTATTAGGAAACATTTGACCAACCCTATCATTAGCAAGATATTTAAATTCATAGCCATAGCTATTTGAATTTTCTAAAAATAGCTCAGTAGCCATGTCGTGATACTTAATGGTTTCAGAATGCTTTACGTTACCAAGCGTAATTGGTACTGGTCTATTTAGCTGATCTTCAGTTATTCCATATCTAAATCCATTCTCTTCAATTTCTCCTGTTAACTCTGAAGGCATTTGGAATGAAGGAATTTCTCTATTTACTACCTTGGACATATGGTCTTCTAATTTCAAGGTAATAATATTTTTATCTAGACTCATATCAGAAACATATCCTCTAAATATAGGAAGGGTATGATTAAAATTCATACTTCTAGAGACACCTGCAAACCATATAACTGCTGTAGAATTTAAAACTGATTTTCTAGCATTTAAATTAGAATTAGGGAATTCACTATATAAAATAGTAGAAAGAGATGAATACAACCCTCCAGCTCTTACTTTTCCTTCAACTAATGATATAGTTACATTTGATATTAAATATCTTCTATTTTCTATGTCAAAACTTTTCGATATCCTAAAATTATCTTTAAGATATGGATACATAGTTAGCCTATTATATCCTGTTTGAGCACTACCACTGAGTATAGCTCCATCAGAGAATGAACCAAACGCTAAGCTATGATCAGGTATAGGCTTTCCATTACTATCATGTTCTCCTAAAGTAACAAAAGCAGATATGCTAGTATCTAGTGTCGATGATAAATTTTCAAATCTTTCATTATGTAATGTCACTATGCATCTCCTAAATTAACTCCTCTTTGTATAGCACTTTGTATTTGAGGTATAACTTCATCTTCAATAAATTGATCAGAATTTACATTACCTGTAAATGTAACATTAACTACTATTTGATTTCCAGGAGAAGTAGAACCTTGATTTATATCTTTCATGAAATCTATTCCATATCTATCCACAGCTGACTTTCTCATAACAAACTCTCCACCCTCAAGTTCAGCTTGTACTCCACCCATATTGTGTGATGGCCCTGAAACATATCCACCTGTAGCAAATGTCTCTTGAGATTTAATCGTATCAACTTGTGCTTTTGTCGTAGCCCCTATAGCAGCTATTTGCAGACCTCTTATAACAGAAGCCACAGGGAAAGTCATTCCTTTTGGAGCTGGTTCCATTAGAACGTTTAGGATTCCTTGAGCTCCTGCTATCCAAGCCATTGCTATTTGGTTTTTCTTATGCTTTTTAAATAATTCTCTTTCATCTTTATCTTTTTGGTCTTGAAGTTTCTTCTCATATAAAGCTCTAACAGTCTGATTTCTTATCTCTGATACAACAGCTTGTTTTTGAGCATATTGAGTTTGAATTGTTTGTCTCTCTACTTGGACTTGTGAGTCAACAAGTTTAGTATAAGCATTAGCTACATCAAATACTGCATCTAGAACTTCTTTTAAATGGCTAACGTTAAATCCCATAGCATCGCTAATCTTATCGAATATTGACCAAGGTTTATTCTTTTGGAATAGTTCAAACATTTTTAGAAGTTCTGCAAAATGACTATTATAAGTAACTATTAGTTGTGTATCTTCTCCACCAGGAGCAACTAATCCAAATTCACTAGCTTGTAATTTTTCCCTCAACTCATCAACATCTTCACCAAATCTATTCGCCCAAGTTTGAATCTGCTCATCAGTAGCATCTTTTTTAAGCTCAGCCTGGATTATATTTACTTGCTGTCCAGCCAAAACTGCTTTCTTTATCTCATCAGCAGATAATTCCCATTCCTTAGCATATTGATTTATAGCTTGAATATCTTTATCATCTAAGGTTGCATAGTCCCTAAATTGCTTTAATATAGCAACTGTATCATATAGACCATCGTTGTCAATTAATGGCTTACCTGTAATAGCATCATTAGTAAGTTTATACTTAAGTAGTAATGGAATTAACTGATCATCTAAAGTTTTACTTGAATGCTCATGAGTACTATTAATTTGCTTTAGCTTTTCTATATAAGCAACCATACCTTGGCTAGATGCTATGTCCATAGTATGCATTGTACCCTTAATAGCACTATCAAAATCAATTGTAGCAGTTGTTGAGTCTTCTGTCTCTTCAACTACTATACCTAATTTTACTTGATATTCTTTTAGCTGATCTTTAAGTGAAGATATTGAAGATTCTTTATCCTCTATAACTTTCTTTAACTCACTATAAGATTTATTATTTACATCTAAATTATCCTTTTGTGCCTTTAGTTCTTTAGATACTGAGCTTAATGCATCACTTAATCTTTTTACTGCTATTTGATTACTTATAACATTGCCTCTAGTATCTAATAGCATTGAAGATGCATCTTCTCCTGCTCCTACCCATTGACCAAAAAATTCTAGAATGCCTGAGCTACCAACACCTAAGCCAGATAACTTGTCTAATTCAGATGTTACAACATTTATTGCCTTTGAAAATTCCTCATCATCCATTATAGAAGAGCTTAGATTGTATTGCTTAGATTTATTTCTAAATGCTTTTACTTTAGATTCTATGGTTTGCAATGCATCTGAAACTTGACTTGGTAATTTATTTACATCAATTGCTGCGTCAGAGAATGCTTCTTGTTTTGGATAAATTTTAGAAAGTACAGACTTTAATAATTCTAACTCTTCAGTATACTCATTGGTTCCAGTGGTTGCTCCAGATATAGCATCTTTAGTAGCATTAACTCTTTCATTTAATAATTTCAATGAAGATTCTTGACCCTCTATACTACTACTTAACTGATCAACTTTTTGCCTATATAATGCATCTCCAGTCAATGATACTTCTGTAGCCTCCCCTGTTGGAGCAGTTGGGGATTGAACTCTATTAAGAGTATCTATGTAATTTAATGTTTCATCATTTAATTCTTTGGTGCTCTTTTTTGCTTTAGAGAACCAAAGCATGGTTCCTCCAAATGCAAGAGTGAGAACACCTAGGCTTTTAGAAAGTATTCTAGTTAATACCATAAGAGCTCTCATTCTATTTGTCTGCGCAACTACTACTTTTTGACCATCTTTAACTGTGAATAGGTATTTTTGAGTTCTTTCCCAAAGAGTTTTTGTGCTTAGGCTTAAACCTAATTGAGATGCTAAGAAACTTGTTAAACTTTTTCTAGCAATTAATAATGTTGCTGATAATCCAGTGAAAACTCCAGCAAATTCTGCAATACTTCTAGTGTCAGTTTGCTCAACGACTACTTTTAATGATTTTGCAAGTGACTCTACGACTGGTGCTAAATCTTTACCTATTGCTCTTTGCAGATTCCCAATAGCAGTATCTAGGTCTCTCATGGTTTTTTCGTAATTGTCTAAAGATGCCTTACCTTTAAATTGTTTATCTACTTCTTTTAATATAATTTGTTGTGCTGTTAGAGTATCTCCAAATGCAATAGAGGTTTGAATTAGATTTTTCTGTGCATCACTAAATTGGACACCAACTCTTGATAATGCAGAGAGACCTGTAATTGGGTCATTTAGGGCTTTACCTAATATGATTGAGCTTGACTTTAATCCCTCAGCAGTTATCTTTCCTGCATTCATACCAGCAGTCATATCTAAGGCTGCTTTAGTAAACGCAGGCATAGTACTTGTAGATATATTAGTAAAAGTTAATCCTAGACCAATAACTTCATTTACCTGAGTTCCTGCTACTCCAGTCAAAATCTCCATTTCATCTGACAATTCCATCATTTGCCTAGATGTTGCTATCGTAAATCTACCTGTGCTTTCCAATCCTGAGTTTATTCTATCAACAGATGCTTGGAAGTCAGAATTTTGTTTTAGTAAAACACCCACAGTCTTACTGACCATAGCATAACCAAAGGCAACCAATAATAGTTTGGAACGAAGAACAGCAAACGATCCAGTTAGAAGCCTATTATGTTCAAAACCAAGAACGCCTTCTCTTGTATTACGTCTACGAGCTCTATTATTTTTCTCTAATGCTTTTGTTAGTTGATTTATTCTTGTAGTTTGTGCAAATAGAGCAGCACTTAATTGGTCTAAGCCAGGAGCAGCATTATGATTGGCTTTAGTGTTAGTAGTCCTAGCCTTAGTATTCTTTTGAGTGGCTTGGGTCTGCTTTATTATTTGCTTGGTTAATCTAGCAGCTTCCTTACTTACATCTATCTTTTTAGCCATACTTATCCTTTCTTTTCAGCGTTCTTCTTAGCTCTATTCTGTAGTATTGTTTTGCAATTCTTTATAATGGACACTTGCTTTATCCATCTTACAGGTGTGTCTTCATAAGAACCTCTAAATGGTGGAGTATTCATCTCCTTGCAGTAAAAGTACTTATTTACAATTGAAGTATTAGACTCATCTGTAACGTTATTAGGACAACAAAAAAAGGGCAATTGAGTACTAACTGATCCTTCTACGTTAACACTCTCTGCCCCATTAGAGTTATTTATCGTGTCTTCCTTTAGTAACCAGATAACATCCCATACATCTTCAATGTCATTAAAAATCTTTTTTTCAAAAGAACCTAATGAGCTCTTTATGGGTATTGTAGCCTCGTAAGGAAAATTACAATATGGACACCCTCTACACCTATCGCCTAATAATAGAGAAAATGCTAGTGTGAGGGATTCTCTTCCCCCATAGATTGATACTCCTGAATCAACTGAACCAATTCATTCTTTTCAATCTCACTTAACTGCTTTAGAACTGAGTCGTCAACGAATCCATTAGGAGCTGTCTTGAAATTAACAAAGTCACCTCCTTTTATTCCTCTTCTTAACCAAGCTGTCCTAGACTTGGATAATCCAGAAAAATAAGTTCCCCCTGCACCATCTTGATGTATTGTAGTTATATCACTACATTCATCTATCTCATCTATTGACATATCTTTCAAATTTACCTTCTTACCTGTGGATAACTCTACAGTACCTCTAGGTAACTTAACGATTTTTTTATCACTCATGATAATCTCCTATTAATTAATTTTAACCCCAAACATATTTAAATATGTTAGTTCCACCATGGTTTCTAGCCTTTAGTGTGGTACTTAATCCTAAGAAGTCTCCTTCATCCCATCCTATCTCTTCAATACTAGCCTTTTCTATATGTATCTGCTTAGAATCGTCAGAAGAGTCTATAAATACAGCATTAGTGCTATCATTAGTAGCATCTGCGCCAGTATTTCTAGAATCTGCCCATAGGCCATCAAGACCAGTGTCATACTTTACCACACTTGCAAAAGTAATTCCCATTTCTGGAATTGACCTTACATATGTTTGTGGCTCTCCTGCAACACTAGTAGCAGTAGCATCTGAACCTCCTAAAAATGTAACAGGATTATCTATAGTTAGTGCCCAACTCTTATAAAAACATTCAACATCAAAAAGTTTCCATGCAGAATTATAACTTGTTCCATAGCAATAATTTGTAGAATATGCACCTATGGTTCCAGCTGTAGCATAACTAGCAGTTGGTACTCTAGTTTGTGCAGTTAAGTCGAATTTTAATCTACCACCATCTTCATTTGCATCCCAAGATAGAGTTAGAGATGTTATAACACACCCTGGTAATATAATAGAATCAGCAAATCCAGTTTCTCCCACACCATTGAATGCAAAAGATACAGTTAAATGATTAGCAGCACTAGCATGTTGAACAAATGTAAGATTAGCTGGGCCAGTAGTTTCCTTTGCAATAGTAATTGTGTCTGGGTCACCTGTCATTGCAACTCCAGTAACATTAGGCATCAATAGTAATTGTAGTTCCTCTGTCATAAATCCAGAAACTGATATTTCGTGTATAGAACCAGGCTCATATACAAATAAGTCTCCTTCTGAAACGAATCTACCAGATGTAGCTCCACCTCTACGTTCTACCCTATAGTCTCCAAGAGTTGGAAACGTAACTGATTCTGTCTCGATAGCTGTGAATGATGAAGCTGCTGTACCTACATTAGTAGCATCTACTGCGACTCCAACTTCTAGCTCATTTGATGACCAAAATTTTGTATCTGTAGCCATTACTTACCTCCCTTACTTTTTTCTTTATTCTTTGGTGTAGCAACTTTACTAACACCTGTCTCTTCTGTTAAAAAAGAGAGGCAATCACTAGGTATTTCCTGCGCTCCAGGGAAATCTTCATAAGAACCATTATTAGTTAGTGCAATCCTAATAGTCCTTCCTATCTTTCCATTATTAGGGAAATTATCTAGAGATTTACCTTCTTTTAGCTTATACTTAGCCATTAGGAAATCCTCCTGTGTTTACTTTTATTAAAAAAATTTGTAGTCTAATTTAAGACATCTTAGTAAAATAACAAAGGTATTCTAGCTTAGCACACACCAGAGAATCTATATCATCTTCATCTTCATCTTTCTCGTTAAATGATATACTGACAGTGTCCCCTGAATAGAAAGCATCATCGTTACTTCTACTA
>TARA_R100000700_G_scaffold624_1_pt1 | contig 11156 bp, 5 predicted proteins | sample TARA_R100000700 | Tara Oceans TARA_R100000700 (sample SAMEA2622810) | marine metagenome | biome: marine biome (ENVO:00000447); feature: marine epipelagic mixed layer (ENVO:xxxxxxxxx); material: "saline water (ENVO:00002010), including plankton (ENVO:xxxxxxxx)" | depth 120 m | reverse complement strand
TGCCATCATTTCTCAACCTGGGAATTTCCATAATTTCTGGAATGAAACTGCATTAGCTGTATCACCAATAGATAGAATTGATATTTCTTGTAGTTCTACTTTCCCTACTGACTTAGTAGATGGAATCGTATGTAATTCAGGATTGATTTTATTTGCAGCTAATCAGCAATTCTTACTAACAACAGATAGTGATCTCTTAACACCTGATACTGCCAAGATAAATTCGTTATGCACTTATAACTACAACGTCAATACCTCGCCTATCTCTCTAGGTACTACCTATGCTTTCTTAGATAATGCAGGTAAGTACACAAGATTCTTTGAATTAAATAATGTTAGAAGAGAAGGAGAACCACAGGTATTAGAACAGAGCAAAGTTATATCAAGAACATTACCTAAAAATGTCGATCTTTTAGCAAACTCCAGAGAGAACTCATATGTGATGTTTGCTGTAAGCGGTACCAACACTGTATATGGTTATCGATATTTCAACAGTGGTAAGGAACGTCTACAACAAGCTTGGTTTAAATGGAAGTTAGCTAAGAACTTAAAATACCACTGCATAACAGATGATAGTTATTACGCAGTTACAGAAGATGGTAACTTGAATAAGTATCAACTTAAAGATTCTGATGCAGCTTCTATCTTTGTTACTCAAGATGATACGACTTACCCTATACACATAGATAACTATGTAACTGTTAGTGCAGGTTCTTTAACTTATAGCGCGGCTACAGGTAAGACAACATTTTCTACACCAGCAGGAATTGATAGTTCTCAATCTCTTGCAGTCTTTGACACAACAGCAGGTGATAACTTTGGTCGTTATGCGGTACCTACAGTTAATGGTAGTAACTTAGAACTTACTGGTGACTGGTCTAGTAACAGTTTATTTCTAGGCTATAACTATGAAATGTCTGTTGAGTTCCCTAAGTTCTATGTAACTAAGACTAAAGATAAGGTCACTAGAACTGATGTTCATGCCTCTCTAATTATACATAGAATCAAGTTAGACTTAGGAGGAGTAGGTGTATATCAAACTACTTTAAAAAGAAAAGGTAGACCTGACTATACTCAAACATATGAGAACACTCCATCTGATGAATATGAAGAAGGAACATTGAGTTTTCTTCCTGAGAAAGTAGAAACTGTACCTGTGTATGACAGAAACACAAACCTATCTTTATTACTTAAATCTAGTCACCCATCACCAGCAACTATTTATTCGTTGACATGGGAAGGAGATTACTCACCTAAATTCTATAAGCGTGTATAAACTTATCCATCCAATAACATTGGAGGCTGCTAAAGAAGTAGCCTCTAATCTACTCCCAGCTGACCGTAGAGAGATCGAAGAAGGTTATGGTGTAGATGCTAATAAATACCTCCTTTTCGCTGCTCAAGAGCCTTCCAATGTGTATTTCACAATGCCTAACGGCAGGACTGCTGGTATGGCAGGTGTGAATAAAGAAGGTGCAATATGGATGTTATGTACTTCTGTAATTTATGACTATCCAATCACCTTTGTTAGAGAAGCGAAAAGATTTGTAGAAGGTAGAAAAGAAAAACTTCTTTGGAATATCGTAGATAAAAGAAATACAGTACACCTCAAATTACTTAAACATTTAGGGTTCAGATTCCTAAGAGAATTTAAACATGGACCTAACAACTTATCCTTTATTGAATTCTGTAAAATATGTGCGGAGATCCATTAACCATAGGTCTTACAGTTGCTGGTGCAGGTCTTCAAGTTTTAAGTAACTATGGAGCTAACCAAACTTCAAGTGCTAGAAACAGACAACTAGGCAAACAACTAAAAAGGCAACAACTTACCGTCAGAGGTAATACATACAGAGACAGAGCTGTTACATATCTTAGAGGAGTTGACGCTAAGAAGTTTGAATCAGCAGCGACTATCGCAGCATCTATAGCTGCAGGACAGCAACAATTGGCAATACAACAGATTATTGCTCAAGCTCTACTAAACAAACAAGATAATTATGTTAAAGCAGTTACAGGGAAAGGTTTAGGACGCTCGCTAGAAAGAGGGAATCGCCGATCCTTTAACTTAGCTTTTGCTGCGGCAGGTCGTGCAGAAGCTGCAGATACAGCAAAACTTGGTAGAGCTGTTGATAAGCAAAGAATGGCTCTTAAAGATATTTATAGTAGAGCCGATACAGCTATCAAAAATAAGTACAAAGCTATTGGAATACTTCCCGAAGGAGATACTGGTTATATGCCAACTATGGATGACGTTACCTGGGATACAGGTCAATCAGCTTTAACTCAACTAGCAAACATTGGTATGGGTGCTTTATCTGGATACCAAATGGGATCAAGTTTGGCAGCTCCAAGTGCACAAACAGGAAACCTTGTATCAGGTCAAACAGTTCAAGTTGGAGGTTCGTTAAAACCTTATTACACAACACCTGGTTTCCCGACACCAAACCTACCAACGGGTACTAGCGGTTTTCTTGATGCGACTTCACTACTACCAGGAGTACGACCATGACATCATCCTTTAATCCAATTCCTCAATTTTCTTATGCTGATGAATTTGAAAGAATCAGAAAAAGACAAGAACGGAATGACTTACCTAGAAGAAGAATAGAACAATTAAGTGATCAAATGGCACTTAATAATGCTAATAAAGCTGGTGACGGTATATTAAAATTAGCTGAGTTCTCTAGTACACTACTTAATAAAGTAGTTGAAAATAAAAAAGTAAAGAATGAAAATGATCGACTTGAATATCTAAATAAAGGTTTCGAACAAGGATGGAACCAAAATCTAATCGATGAGTTTAATGATGATATAACCAAATTAGAAAAAGATCGAGAATACTTCAGTGGTCTCACTAGTGAACTTAGAAAACAAGGAGCTGACTTTGAAGCTATTGATGAAGTAAATAATATGAATCCTTGGCAGACTTATGGTTATGCACAAGGCTTAGCTAAAGCAGCTGGTGATAGATATTCGTCTTGGTTAGAAAACCAGATGATGGATAATGATTCTTTGAAAATTGATATAGGAGGAGTTTCTTTTACACCTAAAACTGCTAAAGGGTTAGGTCAGAAACGTGCAGCTATGTCAGCTTTAAGGACTCAATACTTAGAAACATCTGGTATTGCTGGACTAAACCCAATGCTTCTCGAAGAACAAGCATTTAAAACAATGCGTAAAAGTGAAGCTGAGATGTTGGGTAAGTTTAAAAAGATTTTCAGAAAAGAAAGATCATTTGAACTTAAGCAAGGATATTTTACAAGCTTTGAATCTGATAAGAATCTCAATAATTTATTAGAAGATTTATCCCATACTTATGATGACAAAGGTGAAAACTTATTAGGCTTTTCAGGAGCTTGGAAAGAAGTTGACGCTTATATGGATAGACGATTTGATGCTGGAATGAGTGAAGAAGAATTAGATGAAATATTAGATCAAAAACCAACACATGGTGGTGGTAAAACTTACCGTGAATTATATGAAACTAGAGCTAAGTTATGGGAAGAGAAACGTGCTAATCAAGAACGTAAAAATCTAGATGATGATTTAGCTAACCAAGAATCAGAAGGTAAGAGAATTGAATTTGAATGGAATCAATTTGTACAGAAACAGATACAACAAAACCAACCTGTTACTGAAACTCACTTAGCAGAAACAGCAGCTATCTATAAAAGTGTGACTGGTAAAGAAGCTGAGTTCCTCAAAAACTTCAGGACAAAGCAGGATATGGATAATCTCCAAGCACGTAAAGAATTAAAGGAACTTAGAAAAGATCGTGGTTATTTAGTTGCAACAGACTTAACTCCTTATTCATCAGATATATTTGCAGAATTCAGTGGCATTGTCCAACAAGATGCGCCTTTAGCTAAGGAAGCAGATAAATACCTGACAGATGCTCAAGAAACGATTAAAGGTTTAACAAATGATGTAACACAGTTAAAAGCTGTGGATAGAAACGGATTAGAGTATTACAGATTTTATCAGAATGCTTTAGCTGATTATATTAAAATCAGAGACGATAATATAAAGGACGGACTGACACCTAGTCAGGCTCACAAGGATGCTATTGCACGTGTTGAAGACAAAGGTGAGCTTGATAGTCCGAATAAAAGTGTATATTTTAAACGTAATGATGTAGTTGACAGAAGTGAGACTTGGAAAGATAGAGAAGCTTTAGCTAATACTATGATTAAACTTAGCGAAAATCCTGATCTTTATAAGTCTGTAGCCTTACCAAACATTGAACCTTATATAGCTCAAGCTGAAAAGTATAGAGATTTCGGAGGAGAAATTCCTATTTGGTGGAAACAACTAGCTGATAAATTCGACCAATATCAACCTTTCGATTTAATGAATTATCAGTTAAGAGTTAGAGGAAGAAAGGAATTAGTTAAACCAAAAGTAGAAACTGCAGTTGATTTAACAGATCCTGATTTCCAACGGTTATTACGTTTACGTCCTACACCAATTTCTATTAATCAAGCAATAATACATACAGACGAACAAACTGGAATAAATTCACAGGGTTACGACTCTGGAGCTTATTTAATACCAGGATTATTACCTCCTGAATAATATGAATCCAAAATTAGAACCTACGGGTCCAAATTTATCAGCTAAGGAAGCTGGTGAAGACATCTTACAAGCGGTAAGAGAAGAAAGAGGTGACATAGAACAGGAACGTATTCTACTAGAACAACAAACTGAGAGACAAAAACTAATTGATAGTAGACAAGAATTCTTAGATAAGTTTGATGATCAAAAAGCTAAAGACAAACATGCTGAACTCGATCCTAAAGATTGGGGTTCAGACCAAGTTTGGCAAGAGATTCACAATGCTTTTCAAAGTGGCCTTGGTACTGGAGAAGAAGCTTTAGTCACATTCCCTGAACGTACATTAGATATGGTACGGGGTGAAGATGTTGGCGCTGAAGATTACGAACCTGAATGGAACCCATATAAAAATGTAGAACACCCAATAACTAAAACTTGGTGGGGAAAAATTATCGAAGGCTTTGCTCATTATGGAAGCATGGCCACAGTCGCAGCTCCAATTGCTGCAAAACTTGGAATCCCAGCTGCAGGTGGTATTGGTACTACAGCCATCACTGCAGCATTAACTGATAGAACCGATGGAGATAGTGTCTCTGGAGAAGTAGTTAAAAGAGCACCTTGGACCTCTGCTTTCTTAGGTCCGTTTGCTACTAAAGAGACTGATCATCCAGTTGTTAAAAAGTTTAGGAACATACTTGAAGAAGTTTATGCAGAAAAAGCTATTGAAGGTTTATTTGGTCTAATTGCTAGACGAATCTTTGGTTCAGCTACTCCAGGTATAGAACAGGCAGCAATCAGAAAAACTAACGTTGATTCTCAAATCTTAGAGAAAGGACAACTTGAGTTTGAACAAGATCAAGAATTTAAAAGACGTTGGACAGAGTTTGTATTACCAGGTCAAAGAGGATTGCCTGGAGATGCTGTTGATTTAGGTGTTGAGAACGTTGATGTCAATGTTATAGAACCTAATCAACTTCCTAAAGGTACTAAAGGTGGTGATCTAACAACGACTACTCCTACAGATACACCAGACTTACCTACCACACCTCCTTCAGTATTCAGAGGACATAAGAACAAACCAATAGCTGACATTCAGCAAGGTTCACCTAATTCAACAGGTAAGCCATTAGACATACATAACGACTTAAACCGTATTGATGCGGAATGGGATGCTCATGATCATGGATCTACGGATTCTCCTATGACCGCAGCTCAAGCTGAACGTATGGCTACAGAAAGTGGTTTAACTATTGAGTTCTTACAGGAAAAAGCAAAGGAATTAATGGGTGATGCCAGGTTCCAACAGATGCTTCACGATGTAGAAAAGAATAAATCAACTTTTAGAGACACATTTGAACCTGCTTATAAGCGTTACCAGGAAATAATGGGACGCGATATAGCATCAATGGATACTGATGAATTCTGGTCAATCATTGAGAATCAAAAGAAATTCCAAACTGGTGACGGTACAACAACTGAAAACTTCGAGGCTTGGTCTATGGAGCATGTCATTGTTGCTGACTTAGTTAATAGCGCTTTATTTAAACAACTAAGAGACCTTTCATTAGGTGCTAGAGAGATTAGTGATTTTGCAGATATATTTGCGGTAGATGGTCCAATGAAAACTATTGCAGATCGTCTAGTTGTTGGTCTAACAAATGTAAAAAGATCTAGATATTTGATCTCTACAGAATTCAGTAAACTTAAAGGTGACGCCGCTAAAAGAGCAGTTAAGGATTTTACCCAGGATATACATCAAGAAACACAAGATGGTGTTAAATTGATGATGCAAATGATGAGAGATAGTGACTCTATAGAACTCGCTAATGGAATATTAGAAGTCTGGTCACAGGCTGATAAAATCCAAAACTGGATGGACTTCGATAACTTTATGAGAAAAAGAGTTTATGGAGGTAAGTTTAAAGGTGGTGATAAGAAAACTGGACAGATAATTAGAGAGCTTCAAGGTGTGATGATTAACAGTCGTTTAAGTGGTTTTAGAACACCACAAAGGGCTATTATTGGTACTGGATTTAATGAATTCCTAACTGAATGGAATACATTAGTTGGAGCAACTATAAGAGCACCATTCACAGGAGATACCGTAACTCTTAAAGCTAATCTAGCAAAAATGAAAGGGATGTTTGAAGTAATCCCTGAAGCATGGGATACGTTTAATTCTAAACTTAACTCTTATTTTTCTAGTGATATAACTCAGATTAAATCTAGATATGGAGTTACCAGACATGCAGATTTCAACTGGGATATACAGGAAGCTTGGTTAGAAAAAAGAGGTAATGACTGGGATAAATACTTACATCGTATAGGTCGGATTGGATACAATCTTAATAATGATGTTGTTGCTTCATGGTCTCCTAGAACATTAAAAGCAGGTGATGATGCTCATGCCGTAATAATGGGACGTGCTAGAGCTAAAGAAAAAGCAATGATTGCTGCTATTGAAGCTCAATCAAGAGGAGATATACCTGAAGTTAATGAGCAAGTACTTAAGCAAGCTGAAGATTTATTCTTTAATCAATTATTAGATGAGCATGGAGATATAGATGTTACTAAAGATGCTTTCTTAGAGTTTGAATTCAGAGAAGGAACTTTAACTACTGAGTTAGGTGAAAACTCTGCTCTTATGGAGAGATTGTTTAATCAAATTCCACTATTGAAACCACATTTCATGTTTATTAGACCAAGCATCAACGGTCTGAAAGTAAATGTGAAGAACATGCCTTTATTGAACTTAGTCTTAGATGAAGCACGGAGTGTTCATTTTGGTAAGCCAGATAATTTTGAACACTTAGCTCAATATGGAATCACTAATGCTCAAGAGTTAGCTAATGCAAAATCCAAATGGCTTGGACGGTTAGCAATGGGAATGGGTATCACCTATATGGGAGTACAGAAATATTTGACAGGTGGATTAACTGGTAATGGTCCTGTCGATCCTTCTATAAGAAAAATGTGGGAAGACGGTGGCTGGGAGCGTGGAACTATCTCCTTATTTGGTCAACGTTTTGATTTAGATACTATTGAACCTTATTCAATTTTAATGAAATCAATTGCAGACGTTGGAGACAATATGTATTTGATGGGTCCAGAGTGGGCTGAAGAAAGATTCCAAGCAATAGCTTTAAGTGTGGCTGCAGCGTCAACAAGTAAAACCTTTATGCAAGGTGCTAATAATCTTGTTGAGTTATTTAAAGGTACGCCAGGATCAAAAGGACGGATTATTGGTGGTTTGCTAAATGATCAAGTCCCAATGGGAGGTGCGAGGAATGATATTGGTAAATTATTGAATCCTTATATGCGTGAACTAAGTAAAAGCACCTGGGATGCAATTAGAAATCGCAATTTAATCACAGAACACATTGCTAGAGATCCTCTTCCTGTGAGTTATAACATTCTAAACGGGAAACCAAGAGGAGGAGCTAATCCACTTCGTCGTATGTTTAATGCAGCTTATGCATTTAGAATATTAGAAGGAAATTCTGAAGCTTTATGGCTACTGAAGAATAGTAATTTCGATGAAAGATTATCTACTTATACTTCTCCAGATGGTATAAAACTACAAGATGAGAATGGTGTTAGATCTAAATTCCAAAAAGCTATCGGAGATTGGAGAAACAGTAGAGGCCAAAGCCTAGAAGATGCGTTAGTTGAACTTTCTAAAGAAAAGAGGATCATCGAATCTATTAATGAAATGCGTAAAGACATGAAGAATGGTAATTACGATATAGATCCAATGAAAGCTTATTACCACAATGATCGTATTAAAGCTTTATTCAAACTTTGGAGAAAGAAAGGTTGGGCAAGTATAAGATTTGACCCTGATGTACAAAGACTTTATTGGGAAGCAAAAAATAAGAAATCAATAGAAGCCCAAAAAAGACGAAAAACCGGTTACACCGATGACCTGCTATTACCTACTAGATAATTATGACAGTTGAAACAATCCCAAATACATTTGAAAAATTCAACGGTACGGGTTCACAGGCCACCGAGTACACGTATTCGTTCACACCTTATGAAGCTGATGACGTATTGGTATATGTCAAAGAATCCGGCTCATGGGTTTTAAAAACAGTAACTAGCCACTACACCCATAATAGTGGTACTAAAAAGATCCAATTTGTAACTGGACAAGTACCAGCATCAGGAACAGCAAATATCTTAATTCTAAGGAAGACAGATATTACTAATCCTAAGACTGACTTTCAACCTGGAAGTTCAATCAGAGCACAAGACTTAGATAATAATCAAACACAAGTCCTTAATGCTTTACAAGATTTATACGGTAGAAACTTTGATGTCTTAGCTCCATCTTTGGATGGTCCTTTGGACATGAATAGTAATAAGATTACTGATCTAGCTACACCTACTGCTAATACAGATGCTGCTACTAAAGCTTATGTAGATACTCAAACTACAAGTACAAGTGTTGCTGATGGTGCTATCACATCTGCCAAGTTACATGGTGATCTACTTGTAACTAATTCAGAACAAGGATCTCATACAGCAAACGACACTTCTGTATTTAGTACTCAAGCTTCTGATGCTAGATATTTCAATATCAGTACAGGAGAAACGATTAAAGATGGAGATACTTTTCCAGATAATGACACCACCATAGCTACAACAGCTGCTATCAATGACAGGATTGTTGATTTAGTTGAAGAAGTTGGTGGCTTTGTACCTATAGCCAATGAAACATCTTTCCCTAACGCTAATCCTGACGTTAATAATGACAGTGGAACTCTTATTAGTATTAAAGCCCTCGCTAGTGCTCTCACCTCCAACGGAAGTGGTGTCGCAACAATAGCGAATGGAAACGTAGCTAATAACGCAACCATTACTATTAATGGATTAGAAAACAGCACTACCTATGCAGCTGGATTCGGAATGATTGTAGAGACAACATCTACATTACATACCTATACATTCCATAGACAAACACCTAAAGCCACTGAAGTAACTACGGTTGCTGGTAAAGCTACTGAAATCGGACGTCTTGGTACTGCTGATGCTGTAGCTGATATGGCTTTATTAGGTACGACTGACTGTGTAGCCGACATGGCTTTATTGGGTACGTCAGATGTTGTAGCCGATATGGCACTACTAGGCACATCAGATTGTGTGTCTGACATGAACACATTAGGTACAACAGACAACGTATCAAATATGAATACGGTTGCTGATGGTATTTCTAATGTAAATACTGTTGCCGGAAGCATATCTAACGTTAATACTGTTGCTTCTAACATGAGCACAGTTAACGATTTCTCAGCTCGTTATCGTGTAGCAAGCAGTGCTCCTGGTAGCTCTAATGATGAAGGCGATTTATATTTCAATACAACCTCTAATGAACTACAGGTATATAACGGTAGTTCTTGGCAAGGTGGTGTAACAGCTACTGGAAACTTAGTATCTACAGGTGGTAGTACTATGACTGGTGATCTAGTCATGGATAACCAGGCTGATATTCGGTTTGAAGAAGCTACCGCAAATGGTAATAACTACATAGCATTACAAGCACCTGCGTCTATAGCATCAAATGTAACTTTAACTCTACCTAATGCAGATGGCTCCGCAAACCAAGCCTTACTTACAGATGGTAGTGGAACTCTGAGTTGGGGATCAACTACAGATAGTAGTAAGATGCCTACTGCTGGAGGTGCGTTTACAGGTGATGTAACTATCAATGCTCAGGAAGAACTTAGATTTGCTGATGCTGATAGCTCTAACTATGTAGGATTTAAAGCTCCTGCGACTGTAGGTACCAATGTTATATGGACCTTACCTACAGCTGATGGGTCTAATGGACAATATCTGAAGACAAATGGAAGTGGAGTATTAGATTGGGCAGCTGATACATCATTAACTCTAATTGATGAAGATGACTTCTCATCTGATAGTGCTACACAACCTCCTTCACAACAATCAGCTAAAGCATATATAGCTGCTACATCACAACCTTTAGATGCTGATTTAACATCTTTATCTAGTTGTCAGAGTGGTTCAGCAGCGGCTTTAGCTCTATTAAACTCGACAGAAGTTGGTATTCTGGATGGAGCAACCGTAAGTACTACAGAGCTGAATCTTCTTCAGGGTAAAACAGCTTTAGGTGATGCTGTACTAAGTGCCGATAACCAATGGTCTGGAGCACAACGTAGCACTGTTACTACAGCTACTCACTCTTCAGGAGCTACTTATGACTTCGATTTAACTGCTACTAACTGCCATAAGTTAACAATCTCAGCAGCTGTTGAATTAGGTTTCTCTAATACTGCAAATGCTATAGGTCAATCTGGAACGATTGAAATTGTTAATGGAGCCATTACTCCTACTTGGGCAAGTGAAGTTTACTGGGCAGGTGGTACAAGTAAGGCTGCTTCTTTAACACAGAGTGCAACTAGTGTTCTTGCTTACTACGTCTTTGCACAAGACAAAGTACTAGTAGAAGCAATGCTAGACGTTAAAAATACAGCTTGAGGTAAATATATGTCAGTAATAAATGGTTCGCCGATCTTCCTTCGGGAAGCGGCGACGGCTGATACCGCATATCAAATTGAGAAGAGTCTTAGGTTCAG
>TARA_R100000700_G_scaffold13430_2_pt1 | contig 11190 bp, 4 predicted proteins | sample TARA_R100000700 | Tara Oceans TARA_R100000700 (sample SAMEA2622810) | marine metagenome | biome: marine biome (ENVO:00000447); feature: marine epipelagic mixed layer (ENVO:xxxxxxxxx); material: "saline water (ENVO:00002010), including plankton (ENVO:xxxxxxxx)" | depth 120 m | reverse complement strand
AATTAACCTTTATAGAATTTTGCCGTGTGCGAACCAGTAACAATGATATCAACCGGTCTATCAATGGCCGGTCAGGTAGCTCAACATCAAGCAGAAAGTAGTGCAGTAGCAGGTAGAAACCGTGCTAAATTACGTAACTTTGAAGAACAAAACAGATTGTATGATCGAGAAGTAATGCTTGATCGTGCTCAATATCGTAATGATATGCAGCTTGAAGATGTCAAACAAGATGATATCTATAGAGCTATGGTAGATCAATGGACTCAACAAGATGTAAAACTCAATCAATTATTTGCAGATGCAGATATGAAAATTGAGGAGTCTGTAAGAAAGATGTATCAAAATGAATATGCAGGTACACAAACAGGTGCAACTGCAGCTAGATTAGCAGGTAAAAGTGCTAAAGAAATGGGACAAGAAAAATCTCAGATATTGCACAAGCTAATGATGGCTGAAGAAGAAACAACAATAAGTAAAGATATATCAAGAGAAGAAGGAGCAGGTAAATCTCGTGATACATATGAAGCAATTAGATTTGCACCTATACATGGACCAACACCATTGGCTCCAGAGTTAGAAGCCAAACCAAGTTCAGCTAGTTTACTTTTAGGATTAGCAGGTACTGCAGTTGGTGGTTATTCAGATCATCGAGATTGGTTATCAACTGATGCTGGTGAAGCGTGGAAAGCAAGTAGGAGTTAATTATGTCATCATCATACGATAGAAACATCGACCGTCTTAGGTCAGCTGAACGTAGTAATGCTCAAACAGCTATGTCTCAACGTACCAACATGGCTCAAAGAATGGGTGATCGTGGTATTAGAGAAACAGAAAAAATAAATAAAGAGTTAACTAAATTTTCTTCTACTCTTAAAGATATGAGAGATAGGCATATTCAAGAAAGTGTAGAACGAGGAAGATTAGATGCTATAGAACAATCAAATATTAACTCTAAGAAATTAGTAGAATTACAAAATGAATTATCTACTTTAACAGAAATTGATACTAGATATCACGAAATTAAAAATGAAATGATAAAACTGTCAGGTCCAGATATTTATCCGGAAGCTGACCGTATAGCTCATCTTTCTCCTTTAGAACAAGTAGGTTTTCAAAAAGAAAAATTACGTACATTTAACAATACGTATGCTGATAAATTAGAGTATGCAATGGCTAATAGTGAAGAAGCTATTAAAATCCAAAACATGACTTTTACACCTAAGCAGTTGCATGACAATAATATACACGGTTTACCTTTTAAAGAAGCTGCTTTAAACATTGTATCAGATAAAATAAAGAAAGCTGCAGGTTTAGATAAGTTTTCTCCAGAATTATTAGAATTAGCTGGGGTTAATAGTACTATACAAAAGGCAAAAGAAACTATTACAGCTAAATATAGACAAAGATATAACATAGAATCATCATCTAGAACTAGAACTAAAGCTAAATTAGAATGGGATACTTCGGCTAAAAAGGGTGAAAATATTCATCATTTCTTAATTAAAAATGGTGCTACTGTAGATGCAAATAACAAATGGTTAAACAATGCTGGTGCGTGGAAAATCTTTGATTCTACTCTTGTTAACGAAGCAGTAGCTTTAGGCAATTTAAATCATATTGATAATATTTTAAATCAAGAAATTCCTCCTGTTTTAGCAAAGCAATTAGGTGTAACAAAAGGTACTACTTTTGCTGAACATTGGGGTAATAAAATACCTACGTTAAGATCTGCAGCTAAAAAGAAAATTGTTGATGCTAGAAATGCTGAAAAGAATTTTATAGATTCAGAAAAAACTGCATTAAATAATAAATATAAAACCATAATAAGAAATCTTCCAAATGGGGAATTATTAAATGGACAGGAAATTGAAGCAATTAAACAAGACTATAATAGAATAGGAGAAGTTCCTCCTGACTTTATAGTTAAATATGAAACTGCTTCTTTAAGAAATGAAAGACTAGATAAAGACTCCATTAAAAATCTAATGGCTAGTCAAGATGGTGCTATTTACCACGATCAATTAGATGAATTTCATCCTTTAGCAGCACTAGAATATAGAGATGAAGCAGATAAACATGAAGCAGCATTAAAGAAAACTTACAATGTTGAAGGTTTAATTAAAGCTGAATTAAATGAAACATGGTCAGATGCTGGTATTAAACAAAATGAAAAGAAACCTATTTGGGAATTTGCATTAGCTGAAGCAAACGCAGCATATAATAAGAATTTTAACAGGTTAATTAGGATGGGATATCCTCCTGATCAAGCAAACAGATTAGCATTACACGCTAAAATTGGTGAAATTAAAAATAAACAAGGTGAACCAGTAACTGATTTTGAAGGAGTAGTAGCTCATTTAAATAGAACTGGTGTTAAAAATGATTACACTAGGTATGGAGAAGAAGCTAACGCTAGTTTAAAAGATGCAGAAATAATGGTTTCAAAAATAGCGGAAGGTAAAAAATTTATGATTGATAATCCTGCTGCTATATTAAATAATGTTATTGGTGGAAAATATGGGCAAAACCATCTCAATACTATAAAACAAAATATGAATATTTATGGTACATGGAAAGGTATTAGAATGTCTAAAGAAGCTTTACTGTATTATGAAGGATTAGCTAGAGGTAAACGTAAATTAAGTGGTTTTAATCTTATAGATGCACAGTTAAAAGCCGACGGACATCCCGGTATTTGGCCTGATCGTAAAGATACAAGTGAAAATGATTTTACAAACCAAGCTTTTAATATATGGGCACCTGCAAGTTATGAAGGATCATTTACCTCTTATAATGAACTTATGAATAATCAAGAGGATCTCTATACCTATCAAGAGGGTACCACATCAGTATGGAATTTACAAGAAAATATAAACCCTATTTTAATTGATAATCTTGAATTAAGTGAAAATTTATTTGGAGAAAATAATTAATGGACTCAATGAAATTTAGTCCGGGAGATCTTGGAGCAGCTCATGCAGATGATACCGTCAATATAGAAGGGTATGATCAAAGTATAGATGCAATTAGAGCTAAGTATCCTGATGAAACTAAAACAGATGAACAACAAAAACTAGAAGATTTATTTGATCCAGATTCTGAAATTAATCAAGGTTTATTAGAAAATCTAAATACTTTTGATTCAGAGTTAGCCGATAATTTACAAATTTCTGAAGATATAAATCTTGAAAATATGCCTAAGTTGTTTGATTCAAATATAGGAAAGGAAGTTTCTATAGAAGAACAACCAACAACAAACGAATTAGGTAGATACACCGAACGAGAAGAAATAGGTTTTAACTTAAATGCTAATGGTCGTCAATTAGATGACAGAGAACAAGATATTGCAAAACGACTTAGAAATTATAACCTTGAAGAAACTAGGGATGCATTTAATGAGATTAATGCTGATGCTACTTTAACTGAAATTTTTGATACTAATGGTGATGGAGCATTTACATATGCTGATATGTTTGATACTCATCGTTGGAATAATGGTAAAGGTATTACAAAAGAACAAGATATTGAATATACTCGAAGATGGTTAGAAGCTGTAGATAATAAAACTTTTACTGCACGTTGGAGTAGATTTGGTCAAAACCTATTTGCTAATAAAACTAAATTTATAGCTGACGGACGTCGTGCAAGGTTAGCTCCTATTGATGATGTATTCAATATGGATGATAATGTCATGGCTGGTGTTATCGAATCATTAGGAGGTACATTAAATCTTCCTGAAGCTGCATTACATTGGGCAAGTGGTGGTAAATTTGGAACAGTTGAAGGCAAAAGATTTGGAGATAAATATTTAGGACATAAGAATCCTCAATCTATGATGTACCTTATGGCAACTCCTGCTAAAAGGCATTGGTCTGATGGTATGTGGCATGAAGTAGGATATTGGGGATTTGAAGCTGCTATGTTGTTTGCTACTTATGGTACAACTACTAAAGCAACTGCAGGTAAAGCAATGTTAAAATTACCTAAAGGTAAACGACTTGCGATCGCTGCTAATAAATTTTTTACAATTAATCCTACTACTAAGACTGCTACACGTACTATAACTAAAAAAGGTATAGTAACAACATGGAGTAATCCTAGTAGTAATTTAGCTAAATTTAAAAATTTAGGACTTTCGTTTACAAAAGCAGGATATTTAGAAGTTTCTAAAGGTGCATTTACAAGAGATTTAAACTATGCTACATTAGTAGGTTTATATAATGAAGATAACTTTGTTAAAGGTATTGTAGATAAATATCCTGATACATGGATTTTTGGATCTCAAATGCAAATGGCAATTGAATCTCCTATTGGTAAACGAATGTCATATTATGTAGATGAAGCTAGTTGGGATTCAGCATTTGCTGGTGGTTTATTTGGAATATTTAGATATGGTCCTAAAGCTGGTAAACAAACTCTCAAATGGGGTTGGAAAACTTTAGAACCTATGAGAACAAGTATCTCTAAATTTGAATGGTCTGCCAGTCCTTTTGCTCAAAAAAATGGTAAAGACTTTTGGAAAATTAGACAACAAAAAAGTACTGATTTAACTAAAGCTGGAGAAGTACAATTATCTAAAAATATTGATCCATCTAATCCTTTTAATGATGGTGATTCTAACATAGCTCAACATAATACCCAAGGTAGATATAAGAATATTGATAGTAATGCTAATCCGGGAGAAGGTATAGTTCCAACTAGATCTAATCCACGCCAAATTATTAATGATATGGATGAAATTGATGGTGCAGCATTTACAAAATCAGGTAATACAGATGCTATATTAGATCCTACTGATTTAACTATTGCAGCTAGACATGGTGTAAATGGTCCAGTTTATAAAAAACTTACGGAATCATTTGTAACTGATGAAACTTTTGCTAAACAATTACAATCATTAGACCCATTAAAAAGGAATGTAGGAGAATATGGAGAAGGAACTCTAAAACGTATACAAGAAATTATTAGTAGAGATGCAGGTGGTGAAGATTTCAAAAACTTCTGGCCTAAAGAGTTAACAGATATGCCACTTAAAATTGGTAATCTAAAAGATTTAGATGAACAATGGAGTTATGTTGCGGAAAATATTTTTGTAGCAGATGCTATAAATTCTTCTCTTTTAACTCAATTAAGAAATTTAGCTGGTGCAACTAGCGAGATGATTGGAAAACAAGACATCTTTACTGTTGATGGTCCTATGTCTAGAATTTCTAATAACTTGGCTGCTGGTATAGCAAACGTTAAGCAAACAAGACTTAGGTGGACTTTGCTTGGTGAACGTATGAGAGAAGCTGGAGGATTTAGTCCTCAGTTAGTTAAAGAAGTAGAAGGCATTGTATCTTCTAGACTTGACGATTTACATACTGAAGCTACAGATGGTGTGCGTTTAATGTTTGATATGTTAAAGAAATCTGATTCACCAGAATTAGTTGAAGCAGTATTGGATGTATTTAAAGTATCTAATAAAATTCATAACTGGAAAGATTTTGACGCATGGATGAGGCAAAAAATTAGTGGTGGTGAATTTGATGGTACAGTTAAAACTGGAGCATTAATTCAAGAACTACAAGGAGTTATGGTTAATAGTATTTTAAGTGGTCCTAAAACTCCATTAAGAGCTATTTTAGGTACAGCATCAAATTCTTATTTAAACGCTATTAATGAATATGTAGGTGCTGTAATTAAATCTCCTTTTTCAGATCAAACCTTAGCTAAAAAAGCATCATTTGCTAAACTTAAAGGTATGGTAGAATTGTTACCAGAAGCTTGGACAGTTTTTCGTGAAAGTTGGAATAGTAAATTTGAAGCAGATTTTGCTAATATTAGAACTAGATATTCAGAAGCACCTACAAGAAATGATCATAACTGGAATTTATTTAGGGAATGGACAGAAAAAAATGGTACTACTGGAGATAAAGCTGCTCTTTATTTATTGAATACTGCCAGAACATTAAATAATAATAAATTATTTAGTTGGTCTCCAAGAGCTTTAGCTGCAACTGACGATACTTTTAAATGGTTAATGGCTAGAGCTAGGTCTAAAGAAGTAGCGTTACGTAATGTGTTAGAAGAAACAGGTAACGATTGGAATAAATTAACACCAGATTTATTAAAGAAAGCTGAAGATACACATTACCGTAATTTATTAGATGGTGATGGTAATTTAGATTTAACTGCAGATTCTTATTTAAATAAACAATTTAAAGAAATCACATTAACATCTGAATTTGAAGGATTTTCTAAAAAATTAGATGGAATATTAAATGAAACTCCTTTATTAAAACCTTTCTATTTATTTGCTAGAACTGGTATAAATGGTTTAAACCTCTCATTTAAAAATACTCCATTATTAGGTGTATTACATAAAGAATCTATTGATATTCTTAAACATACAGGTGATGATTTTAGACCGTTAATGAGATATGGTATTGAAAATGCTCATGATTTAATTCAAGCTAGAAATTTAATTGCTGGTAGACAAGCTGTAGGTGCTACAGTAGTTAGTGCTATGAGTCTTATGTATATGGGAGGCCAATTAACAGGTAACGGTCCTGCTGATAGAGAACTAAAACAGTCTTGGATTAATGGAGGATGGAAACCAAATCATATATACTTTGGTGATGTTGGTTTTAATTATTCGTCTTTAGAACCATTTAACATTATGTTTTCAGCTATTGCTGATATAGGAGATAATGTTGAATTAATGGGACAAGAATGGGCAGAAAAAAGATTACAAGCTGTTATGTTTGTTGTAGGTAGAGGTTTAACTGGAAAAACATATATGTCAGGTTTAGATCAATTAATGCAAATGACTCAATTTAAACCGGGTGCATGGAATAAAGGTGTAGGTAACATTCTTAACAATAGTGTGCCATTAGCTGGTTTAAGGAATGAATTTGGAAAATGGATAAATCCACATATGAAAGAATTAAATTCAGATATGTGGGATTCCATTAGAAATAGGAATCAAATATCTGAAGCATTAACTAATAAACCTTTATCAGTAAAACATGATATATTAAATGGTACTCCTATTAATAATTGGAATATCATAGGTAGATCATTTAACGCTATTTCTCCAATCCAAATAGATATAAGGAGATCTACTCCCGGAAGAAAGTTTCTAATTGAAAGTGGTTTTGATTTAAAAACTAGCGTATATTCTTATGGTGGTTATTCTTTTGCAAAGAATGCTAATGTTAGATCTGCTTTTCAACAAGCTATGGGTGAAGCACCTATAGAATTTGATAATAGAAAATTTAAAAACTTAGAGCAAGCATTAGATTATCTTTCTCAAAGAGAAGATATTATTATCTCTATAAAAGAAATGAATAAGAATAGAAATAATTCAGCCGTATATGATGTAGATCAAAGGGAATATCCACATAATACTATTTTAAATAGATTAATGGATCAAGCTCGTGAAAAAGCTTGGGCAAAACTTAATCAACCAACACATCCTGCTTATAGTATTGTTCAACAATTAAAAGCAGAAAAAGATGGTCATACAGTCAAAACTCGAGAAGTTAGAAATGAAATTCTTGAAATAGCTAATCCTTCTCCAGAGTGGGCGAAATAATCTCCAATAAATAACTAAATGGCACATACAAAAGTAACAAAAACACATTCCCAAAATACGGGAACTGCAAATACATTTAGCTACTCAGGGAGTTTTGATGTATTTAAAGGTACAGAAGTAGTAGTATTGTTAGATGGTGTTAACCTAACATTTACTGCTTCTACTATAAATGAATCCGCCTCACCTAGAGAATATACAGTAGATACATCAGCTAAAACCATACATATTGGTGGAGCTGATTTGTCTAGTGGTACTATAACAATAAGACCTGAGACTGATATGGGTGCTCCTACACCAAGAGCAACCTATACACCCGGTTCTTCTGTAGCATCTGAAGACTTAAATAATAACCAACTCCAACTTATGCGTAAAGCTATGGAGTATGATGAACAGAAAATGTCATCTACTGGAACATCAGTTATGACTGGTGATCTAAACATGGGAGTTGGTACTAATATTGTCTTTGAAGGTGCAACAGATGACGCTTATGAAACTACTCTTACTGTTACTGATCCTACAGCTGATAGGACTATTACCTTACCTAACGTCACAGGTACGGTAATAACAACAGGAGATACAGGAAGTGTAGCAACAGGAATGGTAGCAGATGATGCTATTACTACTGATAAACTTGCAAACTCAATCGTTTCTGATATATCTGCAAATACTGCTAAAGTAACAAATGCAACTCACACAGGAGATGTAACAGGTAGTGGTGCTTTAACTATTGCAACAGGAGCAGTTAACTCTGCTAAGATAGCCGATGGAGCTATTGTTAATGATGATGTAAATGCTAGTGCAGCAATAGCACATAGTAAACTTGCAGCAGTACCTGATGGACAAGTTATAGTTGGTAACAGTTCAACTGTTCCTACAGCTGTGGCAATATCAGGAGATGTAACACTTGCTAATGATGGTGCAGTAACTATTGCAAATGATGCAGTTGAAATAGGAATGATAGGTTGTGAACAAACAACTATATCTGATAGTGATTCTCACATTCCAACATCTGGAGCTGTAGTAGATTATGTTGCAGCACAATTAGAACCATTTGGTGGGTTTGAAGCAGTAGCTACAGAAGTAGCTTTCCCTAACACACAACCAGCAAGTGGAGTTATTATTTCTATATCTGATGCCGCTGGAGTTGTTGTTAACGGATCCGGTACATCTACAACAGGTAGAACTGTAGGTGGATCAACCGTAACAATCAATAATTTTCCATCAAGTCTTAATAGTGAAACATTAGCAAGTGGTGTTGGCTTAATGGTCAGCTCTACAGGTTCTAGTCAAATATATAATTACCATAAAATATTAGCCGCCGAAACAGATGTTAAACAACTTTCTGATGATATTAATGATTTTAATGCTCGTTATCGTGTAAATGCTGGAGAACCCGGATCTAATAATGATCAAGGTGACTTAGTATTTGATACTTCAGCTTCTAAAATGAAGGTCTATGACGGTTCATCTTGGGGAGAAGTAACATCAACTGGTGAATTTAAATACTTATTCTTATGTCCAGCTGGTGGAAGTGGAGCACCTACTTTAGATGGTAGTATTGCAACATATGACTTACGTGAAAGCAGCAACTCAGGTACAGCAGCTAGTGTAACAAGTGCAGCTCAATTAATAGTTTCTATAAATGGTGTAGTACAAAAAGCTAACACAGGAACCTCAGCACCTGCTGAAGGTTTTGCTTTAGTTGATGCTAACACTATTATCTTTGGTGCTAACTTAGCTAGTGGAGACTCTGTATTTATAGTACAGATTGGTTCTGCTGTAAGTATTCCTACACCGGGAGATGACACAGTTACATCTGCTAAGATTGTAGATGGAGCTATTTTAAATGTTGACATTAACGCTTCAGCTGATATAGCTGGTAGTAAGTTAGCTGATGACTCAATAGCTGAAGTTAAATTAGATATACATAATGCACCATCTGGAACAGATAAGTTCCTTAAGTATACCTCTAATGGTATGGAATGGGCAGTACCAAGTTATGCAACTCCATTAACTGAAGAACAAGTTGAAGATTATGTAGGTGGCATGTTAACTGGTAATACTGAAACAGGTATTACAGTAACATATCAAGATGCAGACGGAACTATAGATTTTGTCGTAGATGACACTACAAAATTACCTTTAGCTGGAGGAACTATTACTGGAGCTTTAGTTTTAGATGATAGTGTTGGAGCAACAATTACTGCTGCAACATCTTCAACAGGTATTACCTTAGATTTAGGAGCTTCTGTTCATCACTCAGTTACACTTGCACATAACACAACCTTTGCTGATCCTAGTAATGAGGTCGCCGGTCAATCTGGTTCCATCATAATTACGCAGGACGGCACGGGATCACGTACGGCAGCATGGAACTCAGCTTGGAAGTGGACAGGTGGAACAGCACCTACACTCAGTACAGCAGCTAACGCTGTAGATAGAATAGACTACTTAGTTGTAGCAGCTGGAAATATACATGCTGTAGCTAGTTTGGATGTAAAATAATGGGATTATTTAATTCGATTAGATTAGGATCTAGTGCTGCTGGAGACTATGAAATAGAACGTAGTTTAAGGTTTAATGATAGTGATTTTGGGACTTTAGCTCGATCCCCTAGTAGTGCCAGTAATCGTAAAACCATGACACTTAGTTTATGGGTTAAAGGAATGATTGGTGGGACTTATACAATTTTTGATTCTCATGTAAATGATTCAAATAGGACAAGGTTATTTTTTAACGATAATGGGTCTATATCATTTTTTAACAGGGTAAGTAATAGCGATACTAATTGTCATACTACTGGTTTTTTTAGAGATCCTTCAGCTTGGTATCACATTGTATTTGCTTTTGATATGACACAGGCAAGTGCTAGTAATAGATATAAAATTTATATTAATGGAGTAGAACAAGCAAATGATAGTAATATTCCAGCACAAAATGTAGATTTATTTTTTAACAACACAACTGTACATAGATTTGGTGTTGCTGGAGATGATGATGGTAATGAAAATCCTTTTGACGGATATATGGCAGAAGTTAATTTTATTGATGGATCTGCTTTAACACCATCTTCTTTCGGAGAAACAGACGCTACAACAGGTCAATGGAATCCTAAAGAATTTAATTCTTCTGTTATCCCAAATAAATCAAGTAGAACTTTTAGTAGTAGTGGATGGACATTAAGCGCTAGTGGTTGGTCTGGAAGTAACCCAATCACAAATGCTTACAATGGTTCGATTGGTACGTCAACCTCGGATGTTGCAAACAATAATGCTGGTGGAGTTACTGCAACATGGGATACTTCTTCATATAATCTTACTGGAAATCTTAGAATTTTTTGTTGGAGTGATGGTGGAGAGTATGATATTTATGTTAATGGTAATGCTACAAAAGTAGCGGATACTCCTTCAGGCTCAGGTAATGCTGCTTGGGTAGATTGCGGAACTCATACTAATATAAATGAAATACAATTTGCTGGTACTTCTTATGATTCAAATACCGGTTTAGGTTCATCAGGTTTTTATATTGCAGGATTTATGGTAAATGGAACTTTACTTGAAGACACTACACCTGAATTTGGAACTAATGGATTTTACTTGAATTTTTCAGAC
>TARA_R100000700_G_scaffold5908_1_pt1 | contig 11193 bp, 9 predicted proteins | sample TARA_R100000700 | Tara Oceans TARA_R100000700 (sample SAMEA2622810) | marine metagenome | biome: marine biome (ENVO:00000447); feature: marine epipelagic mixed layer (ENVO:xxxxxxxxx); material: "saline water (ENVO:00002010), including plankton (ENVO:xxxxxxxx)" | depth 120 m | reverse complement strand
TTTTCACTAGAATACTATTTAAATAAGGATGGTAATGTGGAGATGTTATATGAAGCAGTAAAACCAGAAGATCTGGAAAGAGAACTTAATTCAGGTTTGCCCATGTATACTGGCACAAGTCAGGTTGCATCATTGCTTCGATATCTAAGGAAGATGGGGGATGAGATAATTAAAGGAAGTGGTAATTACGTATGAAGATTTTTTTATTACTATTTTTATTTATTAGCTCATTTGCACTAGCAGGAGAATGGAATGATAAGCCAGTTATGTGTGCAAAAGCTGAAGAGATATTTTACGTTATAAATGATAAAAGTGAGAAGATATCATTTGAAGCTAAACAGTTTACTAAAGTGCGTAATAAAAATGGTCTATCTGATATACCTGCGTATATACCCCTACAGGTATATATGAATAAAAAAACTGGAACATATACTATTGTAGAATATCATCCCAGTTATGACACGTATTGTGTTATCAGTTACGGTACAGAGTTTAAACAGTTTTTTTCTTTTTAGACTTATCTCTTTGTGCGAGAGCTTGTTTCATTGACTCTTTTTTGTTACCGTCTTTATCAAAATCTAAGTAGTCTGGTTTAGCACCAGTTTTGCCACCATTAGATTTTTTCTGTCTACCTTCAAACTTAGCGATAGCACCACCAAGATTCATACCCATGCTGAATCTTTTGGGTTCAGTAGCACCCATGTTTTTTGCCATAGTTGTTGGTTGCACTCTGTTTTGTTCAGCGAGTCCACCCATAGGTTTACGTGGCATTGCCATACCACCACCATACATTTTGGTTGGTCGCTGTCCGTTATTGTATTGTTTCATCATCTTCTCCTTGATCTTGTTCTTTTCTTAATGCTTCTAAACCTTCTTCTGTGAAGTCAGGTAATGTTATATTTTGTCTTGTCAACTGTGATACAACAAAGTTTGTTAAAAGTTCATTGGCTGTGCTTATATCTGCTTTAGTCATAAGGCTTGGATTTTCCATAATCATAACTAACAATTCGGATGCTCTTTCATTAGTCACAGCTAAATTCATAACATTTATACCATGTTGAGATGCTATTCGCAAAGCAAATTCTGTTGTGACATATAGAGGTGACACCATATCTCTTGCAATGTTATAACCTCTGCTTGCTAATTCATTTTGACTTATCTTTCTTAAATTTGTGTTTTGTTGTGTAAGTTCTCTTGTCAAAGATAACTTTCTTCTTCCGTTAACTAATTTCATTAAAGTGCTAACATTTTTTAATACATTAGGTTTTAATATTTTTTCTAATAAAACAGAAGAATTAGGATTATCCTCAATGGCTTGTATTACTTTTTGAGGACTGCTAAAAACTTCATATATGTTATCACCACCCTCTATAAGAGGAGTAAACTCTCCACCCTCTACTGCAGTTGGGTTTCCATACTCTAATAATCCATTTCCTGTCATGTGTTCATAAAGTTCATCAACTCTTTGTCTTGATAAATTTGTTGCTCGTACTATAAGATTTTTATCTCTTTCTATTTTTGCTTCTGAACCACCCATAATATTTTTTTGAAAAAACCTAAGATACCCATCAGGAGTTGCTTCAAAAGTGTTGTCTCCAAGTCTTCTAGCAACTAGCTCTAGATCATCTTGTAAACTTTTTTGTGCATTTAATACAGTCTCTCCACTGGCACTAATTCTTACTTTTAAATCTTTTAAATAGTCTTTTAGTTTTCCTTGTAATTCTACATTTTCTTGAACTCTTACTGCTATATCTTTTGTCTCTTCCATTAAATCGGCAAGAGGATTAAGAGATACTATAACTGGCTCTGCTTCATTAGGATCTATTATTTTAACTTCAAAAGCTGCATCTATATCTTTTATAATATCTTGATCAGCTTCTTTATCAAATAAGTAACCCCCACCCTCTCTTCTCGCTATAGCTTGTTCACGTATTCTTTTAGGACTGGTTGTCTTAACATCAAAATACTCTCTACCTATCTTCATGTATAGTTTTTCTTGTAAAAGTCTTTTAAATATATTTAAATTATCTATACCGTTTGGTGTTGAAGTGTCAAAGACTGGTATAAAATTATCAGTTTTTGTTTGAAATCCTCTTGCGTCATTTCTAAATTGACTTTTTATTTGTTGTAAAAAATCAGCATCACCACCACTTGTTATGTATTTTCTAGAAAGATCACCTACAGTATCAAATAATGTTTCAGGTCCTTTTCCTGCTTGATATATAAAGTTTAAACCTGATGGATTTTCATCTGTTCTTTTTATACCACTTTGTATTTTGTTCATATCATTAGGTAAGTCTTGGTCATCAAAAACTATTGCCTTGTATCCTGTTCTAGCATTTGCGTATTCATTTGCTTTATCTGGCATTTTGGACATAAACAAATCGTCTAATTCATCTTTTCTTTGTACAAAAGTTCTTGATAATTCAGGATCTTTGTCTTTTAATCTATACGCATAATCTCTAAAAGCTGAACGAACAGCGTTTACTTCATACGCTGAAGCTTGAAAAGGTCTAAAATTTTGTAAACCAAAATCAGGGTTTTTAGAGTTTTCATCTAGCTTTAATACTAAATCAAAACTATCAAAGTCGCCCTCTGCGTTTATAAAAAACGGATTCCTATTGCCATCAATATCAAACTCAATCGTTGCTAGTTCTTCTAACTTACCTTTTAAGTTAGGTGGTAAAGTTTTTAAAGATCTATCTGCCATCATGTTAAAAGACTTTAACAGCTTTTTGTTTAAAGGACTGTTAAAAAATTGTATACCATCTTTCTGCTTTGAAAAGAAAAATGATAAAGGTTTGCCTTTAGATATTTTTTCTTCATCAACTAAACTACGAACTAACCCACCCATGTCAATAAACTGATCAGCGTTTTCCATCTCATCGTCAAGTTTTTTAAATGGAACTCTTGCTCTTACAAGTCTGTTGTTTATAGTTGTTCCTATAAATTTTTCTGCAGTGTTTCCAAATTGATCTTGCTGTAAAGCAATTTCTTTTCTATTTTGCTTGACTTTATCTAAACTTGTTTTTAAATTTTTGTAACTATTTCCGAGTTGATCGTCTATTGCAGCGAACTCATCTAGCTCTTTGCCATCTATAATTTTGGATATTTCTATTTCATTATCTTTAAGTTCTTCTATAAGACCTGCTCTGCTTGATTGACTAGGATCTTTTTCTATTTTATTTATATAAAGTTGTATTTTTTCTTTTAGTCTAGTCGCAAAATTTCTATTGAAGTCTCTTGTATATTTTACTCTTGCTTCTACTTGATTAACGTAGCTGTTAACTATACTGTTGTCTTTAAAATCTATACCTTGTTCTTTTGCTAATTGTAGTATTCTATCTTTAGCTATAGACTGAGCAACGGCAGAAGATTCTAATTCTTTTTGTAAATTTATTATTTTACCAACGCTTCTTGGATCTGCACCATCAAAAGCACCTACATTTTTTTGAGCAAATATGACTGCAGTTTGTAACCACTGAGCTTTTGAAGTTTCTCCTATATCACCTGCAAGTATTTTATAAGCTTCGTCACTGGTTATTCCTTTTTGACCCTCAGGCAACACGTCAGGAAACAAATTTGCTATATATCTTCTTTTTTGAAAATCTGCTTTTATATTATTCATAACTATAGCAGCGTTTTCTTCTCCCATGTAATCAGTTAACTTTTGTGTCCACTCAAATCCACGTTTTTCAGATGGGTTTAATTTTCTACCTAGTAGTCTTTCGTAGTCCTCTTGACTTCTATCTGCTAACCATCCCTTAGGCATGGCATCTCCACCTGTTTTTGTATATAACCACCCAGTTATGTCTTCAAATATTTTTGCTCCATTGTTTGCTAAACCACCTGCAAATCCATCTGCTTTTTTAACGACTCTTCCTGTAATAAATGACATAGTTCCTCTAGTCATCATGTAGAGTCCTACACCTAAAAGTTCTCCTGTAAAAGTATCGCCACCTATTCCGTCAGTTCCTAAATACTCTTGTCCTATATATTGAGCAGCTACTAATGGAAAAATCTCTTTTATGCCCTCTCTCAGAACAGGAGAGGTTCTCATTTTTATTGTATCTTGAAGTGATTGAGCATAAAACTTTCTGTAAGTATTTAAAGCAGCAGTTTTAGCTCCTTCAGTGGCTGTTGGGTCTTTCAATAATGAGCTATACTTTACTCCTGCTAAGTAAGTTTTTTCATTAAGTTTTTTAGCATTTTTGGTTACTCTATCTAATTCAATACTTGTAGCAAGAGATCTTACATTTATACCTTTTACTAAAAACTCAATGTCTGCTTTTCTAGACAAGTCTAAATCTTTCATCTCATCTAAAAATTCTATGTCGTTTAATTTTAAAAGTCTTTGAGATTCTTTAGGATTAAATGTTTTTTGTACTTTCTCTCTAAGAACTTTCATTTGATTTTTAGCCAAAGCTGCACCTGCTTTTATGCTTATGGTGCTTGCTCCACCTATGGGCATACCAACTTCAAATAAGTACACGCCTATCTTTTTGTCGTCACTAAGTTGACTAAAAGATTGATCTAATATTTTAACAGCTAAATCTTCATCTACAAATTGTCTTTTAAAAATTCTGTCTCCGACTTTAATAGTTGTAAGATCGTCAAACTTAGCTCGATCTATTTCACCTTTTTCTAAATCTAGTTTTAACTCTTCAACAACAGCTTCGTTTATAACATCCATCAAGAGGGGTATACCAAGTTCACTTTGTAAAGCTTGTTTCATTTCTTGAACAGTCTTTTCTCTTTCTGCTCTAGTTGCTTCCCACAAAACAGGATTAAACGGCATACGTGCGTAATCGTATATATACTTTGCATACGGAATTATTGTTGGTATAGCACGAGGTATTTCGTTAAATCTTTCAATAGCCACTTTTAAAGCAGATTTAGGAGTGTCTCCTAAAGATATTCTATTAAGAAGTTTTTGCTTAATTCTTGTTCGATCATCAGGATCTTCAAACTGACCAAATCTACCCTCTATGACATTTAAAAAATCAGTTTGATTGTCAAAAAATTTCTTCTTTGAAAAATTGAGTCTAGCATTGTCACTCTCTTGTTTTTTAAATTTACCTTCTTCACCAAATGGTCTTATTAGTTTTTGAGATGGGTCTTTATATTGAGAGTATTCATAAAAAGATTTTAAAGTTGCTTCTGTTTGAAATTTTACTGTAGGGTCGTTTGTATTTTTTAATATATCAGTTATATTTTTTAAAACATAAGGTGATCCTGCAGAAGATGCTTGAGTTATGTCTCCAGAAAAAACTCGTTCTTTAAACTCTTCGTATGATATAGGTTGCTTTTGTTTTTCTATACTCGCTAGACCTTCTTCTTTTAAAGTTCCATAAATAGGTCTACCACGAGCATCTGTGTCTACAGGAACTCTAGTGTCAAGTCCTGCCATAGGAGCATCAACCACTTTCTCCTTTAATCCAACTTTGCCTTCTCCAATTGGCTCACGCACGATTTGTTTTGATGGTGTAACAATTCCTTCTCTTTTACCTATAGTTAAAGGTCTTGCCATTGGACTAATATTAGGAGCAAGAATTTTTTCAGAAGTGTCAGTGTCAATAACAGGTTTTTCTTTTGTTTCCTGTTCTGGTATATTTTCTATTAACTCACTCATAATTTTTAAGTCTCTACGCCTGCTTCTTTAAGTAAAGCGTCAAGTTCTGATGGTGATAACACTTTACCAGTTTGTTTACTTATAGCTTTGTAAGTTTGATTATCAATAAGATGAGTTCCCCTATCAGTATAAGCAGGCATACCATTTGGTAATTTTTTATTTACATCTACAACACTACTACGTGTTTCAGATCCTTTAGTAGTGCCTAACAACTCATTGGCTTTGGCTTTTCTTCTAATATCATTTACAACAAAAAGAGCATCAATTGTTCTAAATGTTTCTAGTTTTCGTGCGTCACCATCTTTAACAAAATCAAAAATTTGTTTGTTAACTGCTGCTTTTTCTTTAAATTCATCAATAGCAACTTGTATACCTGATAATGCTGATGCTTCAGTTCCAAAATTACCTGCAAGTTTTACAAATTGTTGTTCTATATCTTGGTTAGATAAACGACCTGATGGGTCTGCAGCTCGTGCCATTTGAAAAGCAAGAGTTATTCTCATGGCTTGCAATCTTCCTACTTTTTCATCAAGTGTACCACCACCGTAACGTCTAGCGTCTGATATAGCTCGTTTTTTCAAATTATCCAAATAACCTTGAGTTAAAGTTTTATCGTTTTCTGCAGAGTTATCATCTTCTGCTCCACTTGTTATAGTTAAACCTGATGTGTTTATATTCATGTTTCCATTTGAAAATACAGCAGATCCTGCGTCAATTGCTACCTCTTTTAAAGCTCTTAATTTTGATATAAACGCAGCAACAAATTCAGTCTTTATTCCTTTGCCTTCTACTTGTGCTAAACCTTTTCTTTCAAGAAGAAATTTCTCGAGAGCTATTTGAACTTTTTGTTGTTTTTGATAATTTTCTTCAGCTTCCACAAAAGATTTTTCTCTATCTTTTATGTCAGCAGTTCTTCCTGCAAAGTTTTTACCTGCATAGCTTTTTACGGATTCATCAGATGGTTTTACGGCTCTACCAATTACCATACCCTCTTCAGAGCCAGTTGTTAAATGAGCAGAAACATCCATGTAAGGGGCCATAGCAAAAACAAGCTCGGTAAAATTTAAATTAGAATCGTTAAAAACTTGATTTATATCTGCAACAGTTCTAGCATCACCATAAGTAACCGTTCTATTTGGACTTAAATTTTGTATATTGGGTATCTTAGATCCCAAATACAAAGATGCTTTAAATACTTGTGCTACTCTTTCAGGTCTTGCTCCTGCTACATTGTAATATTTTTTTGCAAAAGTATCATATAAATCATCTTTTTTAACATTTAAACTTTTAGTCAATATGTTAACAGATTGGTCAAATTCAGGCTCTATGTTAATTATTTGATTAGCTACTTTGTTGTTAGATAGTTCTACTGAACCTGATGATACCGTATTGCTAACACTTTTATTTTTATTGTTAATGATTGTTTTATTTATATCACTTTCAATATCTTTTTCACTTTTAACTCCTCTTTTTATTAAAGCATTTGCTAATGCTCTACCACCATAAAAAGGAGTTGGTAAATTATTAAAAAACTCTTGGGAGGGAAGATAGTTTGTTCCCTCAAAATTTTCTCCTTGTTCTTTACTTTCAGCAGATCTAACAAAACTTAAAGCTGAAAGATAATTTGAGTACATAGAAGCTAAATTTTCAGTAGAAATGTCTTTAAAATAATCTTTATTATTTCGTTTAGCTGATAAATAGTTTTGATCAATTTCTGCCATATAACGTCTAAAGCCGCTTATATCACCTTTATTTACATCTGCTTTAAACCTTACCTTTTGACCTAACGAATCTTTAATTATAAAATTGTAATCACCATTTAAAAAATCAATCGTGTTGTAATCTATTTTAGGTGGGTTGTATGGCTCTCCAAATTTGTAATTAGCATCATACTCTCTACGATCTTGAACAGATTGTCTAAAACTATCTCCTAGTGTAACATCACCTTTTGCAGCTTCTTTTTGTAGTGCAGTTACATCTCCTTCAAAACCTTTAATACTATTTAAAACTAACTGTTTTTTAAATCCTGATTGTTGTTCTAACATTTTAGCTTCAGCAGCTCTTTTTGCCGCTGTGTTCTGCTTCATGTTCTCTGCGTCACCTTCAAAAAATCCAGTTAATCCTGCTATCAAATTAAACATTATTCAGTCTCTTTTTTTGTAGTTAAAAAGTTTTCAGGTTTAGGTGTATCACCCTCACGTATACCCTTATTAATCTCTTCTCTTACATAATTAAACATCGATGGATTATTTCGTTTCATCATCATTAAGAATGTTTCATCATCCATAGTGCCTTTTTCTAACGCATCGTCATTTTCAAAAAACCTATAGGGTATATTAGCTTCTTCTGCAATACTGGCTATGTAAAAAGCTAAAGGAGCTTTTATAAGTAGTCCAACATCAGGCCCAAATCTTCCTTCGTGAAATGCTTGTAATATATATCCTTCTACCATCATTTCAATAGATGCACCTGTTAACAACAACTTCACCATTTCAAGTTGTATTTTAGGTTGTTTTATTGAGTTTATAGCTTCTTGTAAAGCAATCTCTGGATCAACAACCTGTTGAGGTTTACCCCATGCCCATCTAGTATTGTCTTCTGTTAATGAATGTCCCGGAGGTGAGGGAGCAAAGTCGTCTTTTGCTTCTACACTTCCAACTCGTTCTCTTACTTCCATCATACTGTATCTCTTTTTCTTCTTTGAATATTTGTCGATCCAATAGAAATGTTTGGTGGTGGGCCACCTTTATAATTTATTGCACTGTAGGGGATAAGTTGTGCAACTTGTTTATTTTGTGCATTAGATAATACTCTCATAGCATTTTGTATATCGGCATTTTCTGCACCAGTTATAAATCTCATGTTACCTAAAGGTTGAAAAGGTTTAGGGCGAGTAAGCTGACTAACAGATCTAGGTTGTCTAAACTCAGCAGTTTGAAATGCAGGTTTTTTACTCTTCTCTCCCACATCAAGATAAGCCTTTGCAGCACCTGCCATCGTTAAAAAATTATCTGCTTTAGATTTTGTAGGTTTTCCACCTTCAGGAAAGTCTGAGTATTTTGGATTTGAAACATTGTCATCACCAAAAAAATCTGAAGCATATTTAAGTCCAGTTACTATTAAATCAAACATTTTTATACCTTAACTTTTACTATTGTTCATCCACTGTGCTATCCAGTTACCAACCCCTGCAGCAAAGTTGTCTTTTTGTTGTTTATCATATATCTTTTCAGAGTTTGCAAATTCCATAGCCATTATACCAATTTCGTGTTGCCTTTGTAAATAAGATTCAGACTTTTGAAAGTTCCAAGATGCGTTATCTCTGTATTTTTGCCACAAATTGTTCAAAGCATTTTGACTAGCGTTGTATTGATTTTGTACATTTATTCTATTTGTTTCATTTTGTGTTGCAGTATTTGCTGTATTTACTTGCCTTCTCCAGTTTACGTTAGACTGATCTATTGCGAACTGCATATTTGAATTGAATTTATCTCGTGAGTCTCTTAAAGTAGCATTAAATTGTGCTTGTGCGTTTGCTTGTCCTGCGTTGAATTGTGACATAGCAGATATTCTATTTGCATTTGCTGTTTCAACTTGAGCATCAAGCTCTGCAAAAAACTCCTCGACTTGTCTTTCATTTTTTGCGTTAAATTCTCTTCTTGCATTTTCTTGGGCTGCATCTTTAAATAGAGCTTGTGTTAGTGCATTAAAAGATATTGTATTTGATTGTTGTTGGGCTGATAAATTTTTAACATCTACTGTAAGCAAAGACTGAGCATTGGTTACTGCACCTTGTAATCTTGCAGATAAATTAGCTCTATCCATTCCTGCAACGGTAAGTGCATTTTGTAGTGCTGTCTTTTGTTTATTGTTTAAGTTTTGTAATTGAATTGTTGCGTATTTATTTGCATCTTGCACAGCTATATTTATGCCTGATTCCATGACAGCTTGTGTCATTGCCGCTGCAGCCATACTTGATGCACCCATACCCCTTGCTTGCATAACGGCTGATACTTTTCGTACAGCAGGAGATGCCCAAGCAGGTAAAGGTTTACCATCTTCTATACTCGCCATCAACTCACCAAGTTGATATTGAACCGTTGCTTTTGGATCTAGCTCCTCTGTCTGTGCAACAGCCATAGCACCTTCACTAACTTCACCTTGAGGTACATCTGTTATAACACCTTTAGGATCTGTTATTTGTGCAGCTTGAGCTTGTCCAATATTAGGTGTTATTCTTTCAGTAGCAGAAATTTCTCCAAGATTAGGTGTTTGTTGAATAGGAGGTGTAACTTGTAAGTTTGTTGTGTCGGCTAGTGCTGTAGGTGCTAGAGGGTCTGTATCAAGTAATGTGCCTTGAGTAGGCTGTGTAGTTTCTGCTGTTACAGTTTGTAATACAGGATCTACTTGAGGTACACCTGCCTGTTGTCCTGCAGCTTGTTTACCTATTTCTTCTGTAAGTTGATCATCGGTTGTTATAGTAGCCATTATTTATCTCTGCTTAACATTTTATCTATTTTATCTTCTACCCTATGTAGTGCGGCCATGACTCTATCCATGTCTTCTTTTACATCATCTCGTCTGGCATACTCTTCACGAGTCTTATTTAATAATATCTGCAACCTTTTTACCTCTTGAAACATCTTGTTGAACGCCCAACCAAATGGCACAACGACCAATGTAAGAATAACATTCCAAAATAACATTGCATCTATTTCCATTACTTACTTTCTAGTACTGCTATTCTAGCTTCTAATTCTTGTATTGTTTTAACAAGTAGAGGTACAAGTTTACTTTGGTCTATGCCTTGAGGCATGATTTTACCATCACTATCTACTGCATCTTTTTCTCCAGTAATTGCTTCAGGCACAATACTTGAAACCTCATGTGCTAAAAAGCCATCTACTACAGTATTTGTTTTATCTGCTATAAAATTAAACCTTTTAGGTTTTAGTTTTTTTATTCTATCTGTTGCATCTGTTATATCAACAATGTTTTCTTTGAGTCTATAATCTGATGATGTATTAAAATGAGTATTAGAACTAGATACAGTAATACTTCCATTTAAAGCACCTGCCCTATAAAAGTGCATAGCAGTGCCTGAACCTGAAAGATTAATATTTAAAGTTGTCCCATCAAAAGTAAGACCAGACTCACCATTAAGACCATCAGAGCCTGTTGCAGTAACAACCCTATTGTTTGAACCATTAGATAAACTTACACCTGCACTAACTGTATCAAAACTTAGTGACCCACTTCCATCAGTTTTAAAAAATTGACCACTACTGCCGTCTGAAGTAGGCAGGTTAAATGTAGCACCCCCTGATTTTATAATTAATTTAGAGCCATCTGATTTTATAGATTCATTAGTGTCCACAAATTTTAATTCTGTATCACTATCAAGTGTTAAATTAGCAATTTGATTTGCTAAATCTGCTGCTTTTGTCATTATTCACTCTCTTTCGGAAAATCATATATAGGTGGATTATCTCCTGTAGGTTTACCATCACTATCTATAGGCATATTAAACAACGCCATGAACTGTTTTAAGTTAGAACAAT
>TARA_R100000700_G_scaffold9920_2_pt1 | contig 11260 bp, 17 predicted proteins | sample TARA_R100000700 | Tara Oceans TARA_R100000700 (sample SAMEA2622810) | marine metagenome | biome: marine biome (ENVO:00000447); feature: marine epipelagic mixed layer (ENVO:xxxxxxxxx); material: "saline water (ENVO:00002010), including plankton (ENVO:xxxxxxxx)" | depth 120 m | reverse complement strand
CTTACTTGCTGACAAGGGGTTGGCGCAGACTACGTTTGCGTACCTAAATTCCGGCAGGGAAACTCCAACTACCATGAGGTTTATTGAGGACATAATTACAAACCTAAACCAGACACTTCGCATAGCACGTAACCAAGTCATAGCAAGTTCAAATCTTTCAAAAGATATAGACAGAGCGCTAGGGACAACTTACGTACGTACCAGAGCAGCAGAGGCAGACCGCAAGGGCTACGAGCGTGACCTGCGTATATTTAACAGACTCAACAAGGGTGAGTATGGTACAGGTTGGTTTCAGAATCTTAAACGTTACGAAACTACACCGAAGTCTACCTATCAATACGCACAGACTGAAGAGGAGATGCGCGATACTTTGCAGGATTTTATGCAGAGTTCGTGGAATAGATCACAGAGTAAAGATCCCGTTACTGGGAAACAAATACTAGACCGTGAAAGGTTTAAGTCCTTGCTGCAAGAAGGCTATCAAAAGCCCAAGCGTATATCCCCTAGAATAACGAAAGACCCGCAATCTCTCAGGGAGTCCGCTGCGTTTGTTGACTTTATCAACAGGCTCCGAGGCAAGGATGCTGTACGTAATGTTATCAACCAAGAGATAGCTGACGAAGTGTTAGCAGAAAGACGTAAGCAATTACTGGCAGAGAATCTACCTAACTTTTTAGCCTCAAAGGGCTACTGATTATCTTGGATAATGGTGGAGTTAAACTAAGCGCAAGCAACACAGGGCAGAGGGGTGAATTACTCGTAGCTGAAAAATTGCTTGAGCATGGATGGAGCGTAGCGCGACCTTTTGATTCTGCGTCTTATGATCTTGTTGGTGTAAAGAAGGGACACTTAGTATGTATTCAAGTTAAGTCTACCTTGGGGCAGCATCACTACAAGAACAATACTCCGCACTATCAATTTTTACTTGGCAAAGGTAAGCACAGCAAGTGTCAGTACACTAGAGATGAGGTTAACTTTTACATTTGTGTGGGTATAGACCAGAAGCGGTTCTGGATATTTCCCTTTGAAGATATAAAAGTTATGACTGTAAAAATCTACGACAGCAACCCCAAGTACCGTAAGTGGGAAAACGCTTGGGAGCTACTGGAAACCTAGCTATTCTCGTATGGTAATCAGCTCGTAGACTTCGCCAGAACCACACTCTTTCTCTAGGTACTCAATAAGCTGTTTCCATGTCTTGAACTTGTGGGATTGCTCATCGGTATTATCTAGTATCTCCTCCTCCATATACTCAGAGTTAACAATGAACGCTCCTGCGCGTTCCAAACTACCTATACAATCTACTCCATCAACTAGCATCGTCAGACTCCTTAACTGCTTCTTCTAGAGTTTCTACTTTTTTATTCTGAACTTCGCACGCTTGTTCAATTGCCTTGTTGATTATGCGTAGCTCGTCCTTGTTGTTTAGCTTTTTCCTGTACTCGGTAAGATTTATTATTAGTTGCTCTAAAGATTCTTTCATCGTTTGCTTTTGTTCTTCATGCCATGTTGTCATTAGTTTCCTTTGGGTAGGTAGACTAGCTTTCCTTTTTGCTTCGTCGCCTTGATCTGGTCTGTTTGTAGTAGAAACTCCAAGGCTGCTTCCAGCTCGTCCTTCTTCAAATCACTATGCCAGTCTAACCACACACGCTTATGCGACACACCTTCTGGTGCGTTGTTTACGTACTCACCAAGCTTGCGTGTGAACTCGTGAATTGCATTACGGCCAGTTAAGTCATAGCTAAGGTGCATGAAAATTTCTGTCTCAGCAATAAACTTCTCAGCTTGCTTAAATGACTCCATCTCTATCTCTGTAGACTTTGCCGACTTGCCCATCTGTATACACATGGCAAGTTTCTGTAGGTGAATGTTTTTTCTAGCGTAGTACATATCCAGCTTGGGACTGGTGTTAATTCTGTTGTGTATGTAAGAGCCGCTCTCGTAACGTCGCTTGTGATAGGCAGCGCATTCTTCTGACATTGGTATCGGGCCGCAGCGTGTGCTTAACGCCTTCATGTGCTTCACAAGTTCTGCCCTAGCTTGAAGCTGGTCGTCCGTGAAACCTGTGAACTGTCGTAGAAATCTTGGTTGGTCTTGGTAAACTACAACAAAGCGAGAGGTAAAGCCTTGGGATATTAAGTTGTCGTTGAAACACTCGCGTATAAACGAAGGTGTTGTACCTGCAACCAAAGACACGCAGACGTTTTGTATATTATCCTTACCCTTCTGCTTCGTGTAGTATCTATAGTTGCGAGCATCGTACAGTTGGTTAAGCATATTTACGGTATCTTCTGTGCGCTTCTTCAGGAACACACCGAGTTCCTCGACAAGCATGGTACACGAAGCGTGTATGTACTCCTTGTCGTCCTCGGTTTTGAAGTGCTTGGTACATTCTTTCGCGAGGTACTCACTCAAAGCTTCTGCTGTGATACTGTCTGCTGTGTAAGGAAACAGAGGTGCAGTTTGCTTCTTGTCTTTGCTCATTGTTTTCAACGCGCTGTCCTCTATAAGATCAGCTATCATAGATACAACACGACTCTTACCACAGGCAGGTGGGCCTACAAGAAGCATGAACAAGTTCGGGTAGATTGCGTTGATACCTTGGGAAGTCCATACTCTACGCTGGAGGCAGGTACTTATTAGAAAGTAAAATCCCCAATCTATGTAAAGGTCGGGGGATTCTAAGTCACGCAGGTACAGTCGCCATTTCTCTAGGTTACTCACGCGAGACCTCCCCACGTATCACCTATGCAAGCTTCACTCTTCATCTTGAATCTCTCGCCTCTTGGAGATACCAAGTCGCAGTTCATTACGTCAACAGTTTCTTTTGCTACGTAGTCTGCGTGTTCCGGTGGACATTGGATTAGTACGCTATCATGGTTATTCTGTACAATGTCCACGTTCATACTGGATAGCTTGTCATTTGGGTCTTCTATTTTCTGTTGCATTTTACTGAATGTTAGGTTCGTTATTGTGCCTACAGTGGATTGAGGTACGAAGGCGTAGGCTTCCTTGTACATTGACTCTTCTACCTGAGCCGTGAAAACGCGAGGGTATCCGAACAAGTTACGTAGGATACCATCACGACGTAATGTGTTTATGGTTTCTCTGTGCCAAAGTTGTATTTCGGGGAATAGTTCGTGGTAGGTATTTAGGAATCGTTTAGCTTCTGGTAGTGATATGGATACTTTGCCTTCCGATTTCTGGAGTAAGTTTAGCCGAAACGTAGGTGGCTTCATGCCGTAGTTACTGGCGTGACATACCATCTTTGAGATGAAGTAGTAACGCTTCTCCGCGCTCCAGCCGTCACTTGACTTTATTACTTTGTCTAGATCGGCCCAGCCTTTTAGCGTAGCAACCTTGTCAATAGGCGCAGTACAAAACTCATCAACTGAGTGGCCCATCTCTGAAGACCACACATCGGCAAACAGACGCAAGGCAACGTACACATGACTTTTAATGCCGTGTAGAAAGAGGCTGCGAAAGTTACCTTCAGTACAGAGGTAAGAAACAACAAGTGCCTCCGCACCTGACTGATCGACCTGTATGAAAACCTTTCCTTCATCTGGTATAAACAGTTTACGTAGGTCTTTTGGGAAGTTCTGCACGTTAGTCCCCCACCTATTCAGCAGCCTACGGGATGCTAGTCGGTATGTCGTAGTACCTGCAAGGTTATAGGCTGTCGTTACCCTTTCTTTGGTTGTTCCACGTGGAACATACGGCGGGAACTTTAACTGTCCAGACTGCTTGGCAATCTCTCGGTACTTTAAAATCAGCGTGAGTACAGGATTATCGTGCTTGAGCCTTAGTTGTAGAATCGTCTTCTCATTCGTCAGGTCTTTCGCAGGTTTCTTGTACCGCATACAGTTGTAGAGGTAGTTGGATACCTGCTTGGGGCTGTTCGGATTCAGTTCGTAGCCTACGAGAATACTTAGCATACGAGAAATCTGGGCGCAGTAACGGTTGTTGTAGGCTACGCGTGCTTCCAGCTTGTCCTTGTCGTAGTTAAGACCTTGGAACATGGCTGTCAGGTACGGCGTGATACTCTCGTTTACTTGGCGTATGCTGTCCTCTGCATAGAGTTGCTTCGCGTGGAGGTCTAGCTTTGGCTTGAGAAGGGCGAGAGTAACTACGTCCTTGGCGTTGTAGTGGTAGAGGGAGAGTATCTGTTGCTGATTGCGTGGCTCGAATACGCCTTCGTTTTTGTGGTACTCACGATCTGTGTAGAGGGAGATACAATGGCCAAGGGATTTCTCCACCTCTGGATATAGGCGGTGGTGCGCCAGCATTGTGTCGTAGACTTTTCGGGGTGCTGGGATACCGTACTTGTATGCCATAACGAAAAGGTCAAAGAGTGCGTTGTGGATTACCACCGTATTGTCACGGAAAGCTACCGCCAAGGCTCTTAAAATTCTTGCTGTACCCTTACCCCCATAGTAATAAGCCTGTCGCGGTATCTCGTACATAGGGACGCATACGGCAACTCTACTGTTCCAGCCGTAGCCAAAGCACGTAAGCGTCAGGTCGCTCGCGGTCTCTACATCAAAGAACAAATCCTTACCCTTGGTTTCTGTAAGATCTTTAACCACATCATCAACCTCTGGATAGATTACCTCCTCTGCCTCATGTAGCGTAGGCTTAACCAGCAGGTAGCGACACGCTTTCTTTAGATCTTTGCGTAGCCAGAATCTCCAGTTCTGCCGCTTGGTCTTGCCGTGTGTTACCTTGTCGTCGTCACTACCACCTACGTACTCTTCGTTGGGGTTGAAGTAGTTCTTACGATCAAATGTATCCTGCGGCATATAAGAGGCTATGTAAGTTACGCCATCTTCTATCCAAGGATTCCCTCTCTGTTCATCAAGACCTACTCCTGGTTTGTACTGGTGCAAAGACTTGCGACCCAACAACAGGACTACCTTTGTGTCTGGCAGTAGCCCAGCGTTCATCGTAGCTAGAGTACGAAGGTCACAGGAGTATCGGCTAACAGTAAGTGTAGAGTCAAAAAACGCCCCCGCGTAACCGCTCATCAGTATACGGCGGTCAAAACGCGAGGGCGTATCAATGACAACAGTTAGACCGGAGTAAGGTTCACTCGGTTTGTGCCTCATCCGAAGGGAAGTCTATTTCGCCTAGCTTCTTTAGAGCAATCTCCGCAGACTCTTTATCAAAGTCTTTGTTACCAGAGAAGTGATCGTTAACATAAGACCCTAACATTGCTGTCGCATCTTGAAACCCTGACTTGTAGCCTGTAACCAAGATAGTAGACATTACACCAGCTAGTCTATGAGCCGCAGCTTCTGTATCCTGCTTCTTGTCAGGAGATAAGCTGTCCAGTTCTTGTCTTAATGTATCTAGTACAGTCATTATTTCAGGGCGGTCTTTAGTAGTTGCGGAACAATGTCGTTAAGGCGTAAACCTTCACGCCTTGCGAGCCTTTTTATTTTTCGGTGCAGCGGAGCTGGAATAAGTACAGGCTTGTACTCTTTAACTCGCGCATCTGTTTTTGTGTTAGACATAATATTTTCTTAAAGAGGAGTTTGTGTTTGTTTCAGATGGAACGGGGAACCAATATACCCGCAACCAGTCGTAGAGTCTCTCTACGCACCATGCCACAAACTCCCATGTTAGAGACTAGATCAACCTAAGTCGTGGTCTGGTGCAGCTTCTAACCTGCGCTCCACGTTGTACCTATTGGTAGCCAACGGTTGATTCGTAATCGGGTCGATCATGGGATCGCCGCTGATTTCGTCCATTCTAGCCTCTTGCTTTGTGTAGAGTACAGCCTTAAATGCTTTACCCTTCAAACCTTCAGCAATCTCGTCGTAGTCTTCCAACTCAAACTCATCTGGAAGATCGAAGATTTTGTGATACTCCTTGAGACTCCGAGAAGGAATCAGAGGATAGTCACGTACCTGAACGCCACCGATCTCAACGAAACCGTTAGGCCCGTTAACTTCTGTAGGTTCAACGACTTCAGCGACAACGGCAACCATATCGTTGCCCTTTGCGCTAACCTTACGCTCTGCCTCTACGACACGCAGCGTGTATGTACCGTTCGGTAGGTATGGCCTACCAGAACTTTCCGTAATATCTTTTAGACTTATTGTAGCCATGAGTATTATGTTTTATGTTTTATGTTTTATGTTTAGTTTATTAGGTGTAACGTACACATTTCTCCTACACTCGTAGGAAAATTCTTAACGAGAGCCTCCGAAGTATTTATCAGCATGGCCCTCTTCCACTAGAGTTTCGTTTAGGTTTACATCATCAACGTAGAGTACGCCGAGAACTCGCCCATACTTACCCTTCTTATCCAAGCTAGTCTTAATGACACACTTGTTTTTGTTTTCTTTAAGCATCTCTTGTAGACGCGCTTTGGCAGCTAGTCCAGCTACCTTCTCTATCTTGTCCCGTGTTCTACACTCAGGTGTGTTTATACCGTACAGTCGAACACGTTGTTTGGAGTGCATATCAAACCCCAAGTCTACGAAGGCATCAACAGTATCACCATCAACTACCCGCGTAACTTCTGCGCTGTAGTGGTAAAGCTTGTTCTTGGTTTTCATCTTACCAAAACTTCCACCACCGAGACAGCGAACCGCAGTCCTCTTTGTTCTTCTGCGCCCTATCTCTAGCTTCCGCAAGTTGCGAAGTGGTAAACAGGTAGGGAGCTGGGCTTCCGTCTCTTTGTTTATACAGACCTTCAAGATACACAAGACTGTATGTTGAGTTGGCAGCCTTGTGCTTACCTTTGTTCTCTACCTCTAGTAGCCGTCCTAGTTTTAACTTTAGTTTCTTCATAGGTTAAAAACTACTTGAGACCCCGCTGACACACTAACAAACAGCAGGTTAAGGTTTACGCCAAGTAGCCAATGACCAGAGCTACTCGTTGTCCAACGTCTAGAAGATGCGTATTCCATATCTCAAGTATAAATTATTCGTAGTATTCTTCAACAGCTTTCAAAACTTCAGCAATGTCATTGGGTATCAGACGTTCCTTAAACATACCCAGCGGAGTTTTGGCAGAAGTAACACCGTCCGTGTTGGTCTGGAAGAAATACTCTATCTCTTCCGTCTTCTCGTTCTTACAAATTTCAGTAAACAAGACTATGAGAAACTCCTTCTCAACTGTACCTTCATGTACCTTGCCTTGTACTTTAATCCTGCGGCTGGAAGTTTCCCCGCCTGTAACTTGTGGGATCTTTACAATATCGTCAATACCTGTACATATAACAGTAGCCTTGTCATTCTTTATACTATCCAGCATTGAGCGTATTGTACGAGCTATGAAAGCCCATATATCAAACCCCTTGAAGCTGGTGTTAGCCAGCGTAGCTACTTGCTCTACGTACTTCGTGAAGGATTCAATAACAATGGTTTCACAGTTGTCCTCCTTGAGTGCCTTGGCAAACTCTCGCGTGAATGCGTTAGGGTTATCTACTGGAATTATGTTGAACTTATTAGCTCCGGGAAAAGGAAAGCCTTTGCGTTCCAAGTCTAGGATGTAAGTTGTCTTTGGGTCTAGGTTACGCAACGACGTACTCTTGCCAGTTCCGCTTTGTCCTATAATGCCGATTAGTGGTTTATACATTTTCTTTAATATCTACTTTAGTTTCTGGTTCAATGACACCGTAGAAAGTGTCAAATTCTTCTGGCTCATCTGCTGGCCACTCTTCTTTTAAGAGTAGCTGACCAATGATTCCGTAGTTGGTTATGTCCTTAAACGTGTCCTCTAAAGACTCGTTGTTTGGAGCAGATTCTCTATCAATGAGAAGGTTCGCCAGACGTTCTACCTTATCGTACAGACGTACTGCAAGACCTTTTGTGCCGAAGCGGCTGATGTTTCTTGGCCCGTAGTCCTTCTGCTTTGCATCCAGTAGACTAACGCAGTCGGTTGCCACAAACAGCGCACGCTTACCTGCGAGCGTGTCTAACTTTATCTTCTTGAGTAACGTCGAGTTCATTTACTTAGACTCCTTCCCACTAGCAACGATAAGTTCTGGATAGACTTGTCTAGTGCTGTAAGCTTGCTACCAAGCATATCTGCCGCAGCTAGGATTGCCGCTGTGTGACTAGCGCAGTCGCCGGTGAGTGCGCCTACTCTATCATTGTCCTGTAGCGTAGCTTGAATGGTACTGTTAAGCGATTCAAGTGCTGCTGTGTAGCGTAGCATGGTAAAGTTCTCCATGCCATCCTTGTAGGCATCTAGCCTAGCGTCTTTAGTTTTCTGTTGTATGTCTTCCATCTTACTTCAGGTTTTAAACTTTTTACTTTTGACTACGTGAGGGGTAAGGGCTTTCTCCCAGCTATCCTGACGCTTGGAGGCGCTAGTGCTTTCCGCTTCGCTTGGGCTATCTAACTTTGTCCAGTTCCTCGCGTTGTCCGGTAGCTCAACTACCTCAACATTACCGTTAATTGATGTTATAGCTTTCATCTTTTCCTCTTCTTTGGTTTCTGCCTGTTAGTGGCTTTGCCTTTATTAGATAAAGGTTTTCCATCTGTCCTTAGTAAACCTGTTTTGTTTAACACAATTTGCTCAATTGATCTAAACTTTTTTTCGTAGTTCATCGTTTATGTTTCTTAGCTTTCATAATTGAAATTGTAACGGGTCATAAACTTTACGTGTGTAGTCCATGTTCACTATTGATTCCCTATCCCGTGCGCTATTTGCTGTACAGAGAGGCACGAAAGAACATAGACCAAACCTCGTTTCACAAGAGGAGAAGTTACTGTAGAAAATCTTCTCTGCCTCTGCCTTCTGCTCGCCAACTATGTTAACATTGTCAACGTAGTCGTCAAATTTTAGTATGATTCTGTCTACAAGATCATCAACGTAGTCCTTGAACTTCGCCAGTCTGTCTTTACTAAACTCAAATATCTCGCTGCGCTCGAACTTGTTCTTGTTAGAACGTGCAAGAAAGATTCCGTTTATCATACAGCCAATGTACTCATCAGGAAACAACGTGTTCCAGATAAGATTATAAAACATAAGCTGCGGTGATACCTTGTACGAGGCGAAGTAAGCGGCGGTGTTGTACGCTGCTGTGGATTTGTGATCTACAATAACAGGTCTGCCATAGTAGGTTCCAACGAAGTCTATCGTACCGCAAAAGAGTATGTCCAACTTGGGTGTCTGCTTGTACGGGTAGGCGAAGCGCATCTCCAGTACAGGGTCGGGGTCTTTCTTTACCTCAAGTCCTGTGTCTATACTGAAGTATTGATTGAGTAGGTTGACTAGGTGCGCTAGGTCTCGAAAGTCTTTGTCGGGTACGAGAACATCTGCGTAGTGGTCTATGGCTTTATTGATTGCTGCATCCTTGTCACCGTTCTCGTAGAAGGATTCAAGTGCTTTATGTACAGCAGTACCATACTCCATCTTGTGATTAGAGTTACGCTTTCGTAGTCCACGGAATAGCATATACCATAGCCTACGTTCACAAGCTGACTCTTTAATAAGGGACGCATCTATCTTTACAATGTACTTGCCCTCCGGTGTTTTCTCTAAATTAAGTAATTCCATAGGTTCTTTTTAGTTCTTCTGCTTTGTCAAGCAGGGTTTTCTTTTCCTTTACAACACGCTTCTTTCGCGCAGTCTTTGGCTTCGCCAATTCTACCTTGGGTTCTGTTAGCGCAAGGTACTTTTCAAAATGCTGGAGTAGCTCGTCGTCTGACATAGCCTCCAACTGTTCTACGGTACAATCTAGTAGCTGCTCAATCGTCATAAAAGTCTATGATAAATAAAGCAAGGAACAAGAGTGTAAAGAATAAAGATGCTACAGATAAAATTGTAAGCGGCATAGGCTATCGTATTACGGCGAGCCTGTCCTGTGCGGTATCAAACTCGAAGTCTATGGTTTTCTGTTGTTCCTCTAGCCACCTCAAATCTTCCTCCTTGAGTACAAGGTTATCCCGCTTCCAAGTCTCCATGTCTTGTGCAGTTTGCAACCAAGTAAGTAGCTCACCACGCCAAACGCTAGAGTCTGCGTAGTCGTACTTGAGTTCCTTCTCTTTAATCAAGTTGCGTACGGTGTCCTTGAAATAAATAAGAACACCCGTGTCTGTTTTCCGCATGGAAATCTGGGAACGTAGTTCAGCATAGACCGAACCGTACTCTTCCGAGTTATCCACTAGGAACTTGAGACCGTCAACAAGCTTAACATACAGGGTGTTAACCGTGTAGCCTGTGTCTTCCGATGTAACAAGTATGTCGTTTCTTCCGTCGAGTAGCCTGTCCAGTACAGGTTTTACCTTGGCTGTGCTACTTGCGCTATACGATGAACGTGCTGGTGACGGGCGTGAGCGTAGTCTACGCAGTAGGTTTGAATGATCTTCTAAAGTTTTTTCTGACATAGTTAAATTAAAGTTAAGAGTAGCGTAGTGTTTCTATAGGCGACAGAGTTGAACAAGGGGGAGTACAAAAACCCTTGTTACCGGTATCCCGTTGTAGGTTCTCCCTACACACCATGCTACGCTACTCTTTGTTTTCTTAGCCTTCGCTAGAAGGCATCAGTTCCTCCATGCGTTTGATTAACGCCTTACCCTGTTCAATATCACCAGCGGCGAATGCTGCCTTGGCTTTATTGAAAAGCTTGTTAGGAGTTTCTGTTGTAGTCTCCGGTGTCCACTTGTCAGCATCCTCCTTGGTGTAGATTACCTGATCTGGATGCTTCTGGTCTAACTCAGCCTTGAGTTCCTCAGTTGTTTTGCCGTTAGGCTTCAACGAGTTCTTTACCGTAGACCGGATACGTGCGCTAACCTGTTGGTTCAACAAGGCTAGTGTTTTTTCCTCGCCGTACCTGCTGACTACATCTGCTGTAGTCTTGAATTCTGGTACTGCGAACTTATAGCCTTCCCAATCGCCAGACTGGAAATGCTCCATCGTGTAGTTTGTTTCTATGTTTAACATAGTATTTACTTTCTTTTACTGATGCACCTTTAACTGTTAGTGCAAAATTCTTTTAACTGTTAACAGTTAATTTTTTAACTATCTATATAAAGCAGGAATCATGCCAACTGTTACAACTGTTGAAAAATAATTCTAAAAGTTGAAAGTTTTTTCGTAGCCTATATTCCAGTTTCCAGTATTCCAGTTTCCACAGGGGGGGGACTGGAATAATAATTTAAGTCCCCGGACAATCCGGACAGCAAATCCTAAGTTCTTACAGAATTCTACCTAAGTATTTTTTTCTCAGAAAAACAAAGTCAAAAAACCCTGTCCGAAATGTCCGAGGAATAGTATTCTGTGTTAAGGTTGTCTTTC
>TARA_R100000700_G_scaffold6209_5_pt1 | contig 11272 bp, 19 predicted proteins | sample TARA_R100000700 | Tara Oceans TARA_R100000700 (sample SAMEA2622810) | marine metagenome | biome: marine biome (ENVO:00000447); feature: marine epipelagic mixed layer (ENVO:xxxxxxxxx); material: "saline water (ENVO:00002010), including plankton (ENVO:xxxxxxxx)" | depth 120 m | reverse complement strand
AGTTCTTCTATTCCAACAACCTTCGATAGTTACATTCAAAGGGGTTATGATAACCGTTCGATTGGAATTACGGTTTACTCACAGAATAGTTTCTATCATCCGTATTTTCGATTCGTGAATGTGGGAGTCCCGCAAGGGTCAACTATAAGCAGTGCATATTTGATACTTGAAGTCCCTGCATCTCCTGCTGGTTACCCAGCATCAGACGGAGACACCTTCAGAATTGCTGGTTATGCTTCAGATGATGTATCACAGCCATCGACAGGTTCGGATGGTGCGATGAGTTTACACACATCAGCTAATGTAGATGGCTGGCAACTTCCCTCAGATGAGGGTATTACAACTTCTCCAGACATTAAAACGATTATTCAGGAAATCGTAGACCGTGCTGGTTGGTCTTCGGGGAACGATATGATGTTTATGGTTTGGCAACCAACAGCACAATCATCCACTTATAAACGTTATTACAACACTGGAAAAGATTCAGATGACACAGCGCCACAGTTGCAAATAACATACTCGTAAAAGGAATAAAAACATGGCGACGTTTAATAAAATTTTTACAAACCAAACGGCTAACGCTAGCACGGCAGCTCAAGACTGGGACGGTCGTAAGGGTCAGGTAGTAGCTAATGGTACATGGGATACATCTAACCTCCAGTTGGAAATGTCACCCGATGATGGAACAACTTGGATTTCTGTTGGAGATGAGGGTAAGCTAACTGATAGTGGTGCGTTCACCTTCGATTTGAATCCATGTAAGGTTCGTCTTACATTGGCGAGTGTTGGTAGTAGTACGTCAATCAACGCTTGGATTAGTCAGGCTAATATAGGCTCTAATTATGACGGTCAAAGAAAAAGATAGGTTCAGATTAAATGAACTGGTTTACTGATAACGCACTAGGTATATTTTCAATGGTAGGTTCAGGCATCGTCACACTATGCGGTATGGTGTGGTGGATGTCTGCTCTCTACTCTAAGGTTAACCAGATACACCAGCGAGTAGATGAATTCGTTGGTGACTACAAGGAAGATCGCAAGAGGTTGTGGCAAGCCATTGATAGCATTGATGTTAGGCTAGACGACCACGACAAACGCATATCAATAGTAGAAACTAAGCTGGATTAGAAGGTGAGAAAAAAATTTTATTTGGGAGCCCTTGCAAAGGGCTACCAGAAGAAAATTATTTATCACCTAATCTCCTTCGCCTGTTGTCAGTATTAGCTATCTTCTTTGTTTTCTTTTTGGCTTCATCTATTATTGTGAAGCCATCTTTTTGTCCAGCAAATCCAGGGAATCCATCAAGGCCAGCTTGATATGCTACTCTTGTATTGGTTTGATTCCATCTATGTCCATTATATCGAGTGCCTTTTTTCTGCATTCTTCTGACCGCTTCTGACCAGCTAATACCTTCTGCATCTTTCCATTCTATTAATTCCAAAACTAATCTCCTCTCTTTATCATCCGGCACAAAGTGCGATTGCCCTTCTGATCTTATTATTTTGTAGCCAATGGGTGAGCACCCGTTCTTTGGACGACCATTGGTTACTCTTTCCTTAATGCGTTCAGACTTTATGGCACTGTCGAATTTCACCCATGTCTTGCATGAGTCGTACATTAGTTCTCCCATCTCACTCTCTAGTTCATAGCCTAGCTCTATCACATTAAAAATTATTTTTCTATCCAGGAGCTCATCAATTAATTCAACGGCCTGCTGTATACTAATGAATGCACGATCCAATGTTAGAGAAATAATAACATCTCCTGAGGCAGCCATGTCTAGCATGTCAGAACCAAGTGGACGCTCGGACATATGCACACTGCCCCAGGGGATGTCGTCTATAAAATATTTATCTACATGTTTTCCATATACTCTTTCACACCAGGCCTCAATGGAATTTTTTTGTTCTTCCACTGAGTAACCCGGTGTGTTCGAGTCTCTTATGTAACCTAGTATTCTCATTAGAATGGTAGTTCTTCTGGATCTAGCTCGCTTACAGGCACAGGGATTGCCTGTGGTTCTTGAAGGGGTGCCATATATGCATCTGATTTATCAAGAAGATGGTTTGCTAAAAGCCTAGCTCCCTCTTCAGGCATCGGGCCTATGAAAGTATAGCCGTCAATCGGGTCACCTTGTATGACAATGTATTGAATTTGTTTCATTTCTATTTCCTCATCTATAAGGGAACCTGCGGGAGATGCTAAGGCGTACCTCCCGCAGGCTTAGGACATTAAAGGCTAGTGTTACACGCCACCGCTAGCTGGGCGACCACGTTATGTGGTTGACATTCTAGAAGGGTGCTTCATCCAGAAGTCCCTGTGGTTCTTCTACCACCGGGCCAGGTGCAGCTTTCTGCATTTCTGCTTGTGCACCTCGACCAAACCCTTGGATAAGATTGCCTATCACCTTAACTTTAGATCGCTTCTGTCCGTCAGTTTCCCAACGCTCCTGCTTAAGCTCTCCTTCTACAAGGCAAGGACTACCTTTCTGCAGGTAGTCCCGTGCAAATTTAGCACTCTGTTCCCATAGTGTTACGTCAATAAAGCTAACTTCATTGTCTTTACCGAAGTTTCTATTGACTGCTAGTACAATATCAGCAACAGTTTTTCCGGTGGTAGTTTCTCTAACTTCAGGATCTCTACATAGATTTCCTACTAAAGTTACACGATTATATTTAGCCATGTTAGTCTCCTTATTTTATGACTATAGTGTGAATCCAATCTGGGACTGGATAGTAATCTCTAAGTTCTCTGGTCAGTACGGCTATTACAGGAATATCCATACTGTCTTCAGGCCAAGGCGTTTCCCCATCCGTGAAGGCGAGTATTACATCGGGCTTGGATTGACGTTGTTCAAGTGATTCTGTAATCATTAAGCCAACGTCAGTTCCTCCTCCCCCTTTGACCTCTATTTCATTAAAGCTCTTGGAAAGTTTTGTTGAGTGCTTAAACTCAGTATCTCCCATATATAAATCTAATTTTGTCCTTGAGTCGAAGTGATTAAATATATTTTTAATCGCCCCTTTACATTTGGCAAAGTCTTCATCATCCATAGAGGCAGATGTATCTAGACATATTAATATGTCTGGCTTATAGCCTTCTCTTGATGGGAGCTTTATACCTGTAACGTCCGATCTTCTGTTGAATCTCCTGTATGTTCTTCTGTTTCCGTTAGAAGAACGTTCAGCAAATCTTTTGACAACTCTAAGAATCTTTTGGTAAGGATCAGTCCTTACCGGCACGATTGTTTCTGCCCAACTAACCATATCTCCCCCGACATTGCTTCGGTTCTTATGGATTTGTTTGGCAAGATCTTCAATTACATAATCAATCTGATCTTGATTTAAGCCCAGGCCACCCTCGTCTGGGTCGGGTAGCACTGAGCTTAGATCTATTTGTATACTTCCTGCTCCGGGTTTTCCTGGATTGGGCCCATCCCACCGGAGTTCTCCATATTCATTGATGCTAATTGATTCGTCATCTGAAAGTGCATCTGTCGAAGGTGCTCGTCCATCGTCCTCATCGCTGCTTCTGTCCCGCTGTTGATCGACATTATCTGCATCGTTATTGTGTCCACTGCTCCCTTCAGTTGGTTCAGTTCCGCTTGAAGATTCTGGACTATCTCCGTAGTGTTCATCAAGTTGGTCACTGTTGTCCTCAGTTCCCCCACTTTCTCCGCTAAATCCGATTCCAGATTCTCGAATCGCTCCCTCGTTGGCTTGTTGATTATTGCTCGTGGCATCGTCATTCTCCTTTAACCTTCTATAGTTTAGTTCTACTGGTAGATTCTTCTCGACTATGTGGATGAACTCTTCGTCCCACCACTTCAAGTAGTCTGTAGTTATTACTACGCGACTCTTGTCGCTGTAGCTATATATCCTATCGGGACTTACTACAGGTAGTTCCCTTGCAAGTATGTCATTAACACATAAGTCTGCAGCTATATTCCATAGGTGCATTTGCTTTCGTGTTACTTCTTTACCTACTTCTTTCTCTAATCTTCTGTGATGGTTGTTGGTTAGGTGCAATAGCTCATGTAATATCACACCAGCTATCATCTCTTCCTTGTTGTCCTTTACAAACTTAGGATCGTAGGCCAACCTCCAATGCTTATCAACTCCCATTGTTCCTAAGCCATGTACTGGCACAGGTTTCATGGAAAAGATTGCATTCCTACTAAACTTCCAATGTCGTGCAGCTCTTAGCATTGCTTTACGCAAACTGTTGTCTTCACGGAATGTTATTCTACTGCCTGGCACTCTGCTTTTCAATGAGTTAGTCATGATAATATCCCTTAAAGTCCCTATTATTTCCCTTTCGGGGTGCATAGACACACTCCATGCACCCCTCAGGGTACCGTTAGTCATTCAATCTAGATTCTTCCATCTCCCTAAGCTCTTGGTTAGCTTCAGGTACATACCCATCTGGCTTCATGTCCCATAGTTTAGCTTCAAGATTCCTTGCTAGGTCTGGGTATGTTCTGTAAACATTCCCCAAGAACTTTCTACCTGCCTCCCAACGTTCTTCCGTCAGGTTGTCACGCACTCTTCTGAGTACAGACTTGGCATAACTCATAGCTATTGGGAATTCCTCGGGTATTTCTACCTCTTGGGGATCCTTAAGGAGATCTTCTGGGTCAACAAAGTTCGTAACTTTAAGGAACTCATTGAACTCTGATCCAACATGTTCCCCTACGAATCCTTGTATTATTCTAAGGGTAACTTCAGGTGAGGCTCCAACTGAGATTGCACCCCCAAGGGCATAAGATAAGTTAGTCCATGACCTTGGTGTAGGGAATGGATTACCTTTGGTATCCTCATCGTTCTCCATGCAGGCATACTCCTCCTTGGCGTATGTACTTTTGCCAAAGAGAAAGTCTACTATCTTCTTTGCGAAGAGTGGGGTAGACTCATGCCAGTCGTCCGGAACAACAGGTACTTCTGGTGCAGGGAAGTCAAACCCTCCTGATTCCATACCCTCTATCCATTTCTTGGTGTCCATCTTCCAGTCAACAATGCACATCCTATTAATCATAGGTTCTGCCAATGGATTTCCATTAGTGGCTTGATCCATCCTGTTACCTGCTGCAAACACCCAGCAATTTTCAGGTGGGTTATCCATCCATGTAAGTGCAGCTGCTTGGGTAGCCTCATTTACTGAGGTGAATTCATCAATTAACATGATTGAATTCTGCAGTCTGGCACGCACCATTTCCTCCAGCTCAACCATCTTAATGACTTGGTGCACGTTACCTTTGATAACGATGTCCCTTTTGTCAGGATAACCTCCAACGTCTTCTGGTTGTCTGGCTGGTAAGGGTGTCCTAATCCAACGCCGTTCCCTAGCTTTCGCCAGGGTCTCTAAAGTTTTTGTTTTTCCTACTCCAGCTGGGCCGTATGCCATCGTTGGTATGCCTACCTGGGGAGGAATTAAATATTCCCAGTTGATTTGGGATTCTCTTCTGGAATGATGCTTTGTCATTTTATTTCTCCTATAGTTCTATATCGTCAAATACGTCACACTCTTCTAGTACCTTATGCTCGTAGTCATAGACGTGAGCAATGCTTTCAGACTTATTAACTATCTGATTAAACTCCTTTAGATCTTCAAAGATGGGTTTATATATAGCCAAGTCTTTCCTATATTTTTCAGCCAGTGCCTTTACGGTACCGTCCTGAGAACTTTTATTTTCCAGGACATGCTGCATTGTTTTTATGTCGTTCTTTACCTGACTAAATAATGCTGAGACTCCTTCAGCGTCATGCTTTGGATGGAATACCATAAAGTCTGCCAGCTTAGCAATCTCATGGTACCCTGAGAACAACTCATCTGGGTCATGTATCCATAGAAGTTTAGGGCCCATCTCAACTGTCTTTTCAAATATCTCACCAAGTATTTCCGGGATGATGTTATTCATCTGGGCGGCGGAGTATTTATATTCTTCGTCAGGCCATATGTCATAGAAGAATTGCTTAAACATTGAGAGAGTGGTGTCGGTTGTTTGATTACCATCCTTCATGTCCTGTGCAGTTAGATGGAAACGTGGCCGAGGCCTTCCATCTTCTGCTGTTGGATCAGATAATTCAACATCCACCCAGGCTAAGTCTTTATAAACTTTCCTGCCGTTTATCTCCTTGGTTGCATAACCTATCCGCCACTTATCTCTGAAGACATCCTTGGCATATTTAGTCCATAGCCCTTCGACAAGCAGTTTATCTGACTTGTCTCCAGACCATTTCTTTAGCTTGGAAAATGCTTTGCTAAATGTATACTCCATATTCTTGAATGGATTTACCTTGGGAATTTCCATAAATCTATCAAGGCTATTCTGTTGGAGTGCTTGCTCCACCAGATACTTCTCCGTCCTCTTGGCTTTCCACAGGACTATCGTCCCCATTATGTTGGTGCTTTTCCGTTCGGTCATTTTGACTATCCCTTTCTAATGCTTCTTGAATTATTTCTGCTTGCTCATTCATCCTCAGGTAGAGCGTGCGTAAATCATTGACATCCAGAGGTCTGCTTCCAGTGATGTCGTCACCTGGCAGGTAAACTCCCTGCGACATTCCTACTATGTTGTGAAAGCATCCTGCTAACATAGATAGACATGTCACTATTTTGTTTTCCTCCAGCTCCTCTGGTCTAAAGAATAATTTTGTTGTGTCTTTCTCTCCGTTCTCGTCCTCAGTTGTTACCCTGAGTACATAGATTGTTTCTTTATTCATTAAATTCTCTCCAGTTGGTTAGTGGTTTAACTTCTGAGAGCATTTGGAATTTCATTTCCATATACTCCTGATCTCTTTCAGCCATCTTGTCTAGGTAGGCATGGTAGTCATCGACTTCACTTTGCTCTGCCTGGCTCATGATTTGGTCTGCGTCCATTTGGTTACTCCAGTCCTGCTAATTCATTTACATGTTTGCGTACAGTTTCAGTTAGCCAGCTCTTATTCATACCGTCTGACATATCCACCTTGAAGTCATTCAAGTATTCCAGCATGTTTTCGGTTGGCATATCTTCATCCTTAAAGTTTGCTACCTGTGCATATATCTGAGCTAGGTCTTCACCACAGCACACATCTTCAAACAGTGCATCCTTGCCATCACCCTGCCATTTCATTCGGTTGCCGGTTGGGTCATAAATCTCTAAGTCCATTGAGTCCCAGCATAGTGCTGGCTCGCCTGTTACCTTCTCGGTAATCTTCTGTTGTTTGTATAGCCTGTGTAATACACTCCATCCGTTACTGAACTTTACGATTGAATAGTCGCCATGGATCTGATATTCCAACATCTCTATCTCCTTGTGTTATTAAACTACGAAAGTGAATCGCGGAGCGAATTCACAAAAGCAAAGCGTCTTTCGTAGTGGTGGTTGAATTAATATGCCCCCCTTCGATGGGCGCCAGACGGCCACTGGATGAATTGTTTTTCGTCTAAGCTACCTCTGGACAGCTTGCCCCTCGCTCGCTAAATAAAAAAATAAAAATGAACAAGATGTCCTTGTCAAAATAAAAAAAATAAGCATGGACAGCCTATCTTGTCAGACAGACCATCCATGCTCGGAGGAAAGAACTTGGTGATTAACCGTAGATGTCCTTCAATTCTGAGGACGTTACTCCTTCATATGGAGTTCTACCCATGATTCTCAGTGGTGTAGCATGAGTATCAAAGAGGAAGTTCTTGAGACCGACAACAATTCTCTTGTCGGGTGTTTCATATGTGTTGTGGCGACCATGCCCTAATACATGCCAACCATGAATAATTGCTGTATACCAATACTCTTTGGGACACATGTTACCATCGAAGGCTTCGTACCTGAAGCATCCATCTTCTTTGTCTTCAACGAGATCAAGTAATCTAAAGGCAATAGGTATTCCAATGATTGAACCATCTTTCTGTGTATGGGTCACCATTGTCTTGACGTGCCTAATAAACTCTATACCATTGACGTTTACTTGCTCGATAATCTGGCAATACGGAACCTGATTTGACTGAACCTTAACTGTTTCCAGAAAATAGGTTGGCTTTAGCTTACGCTTCTTGCCTGTCTTATCGTCTGTTACTTCCCGTTGATCTGCTAGGTAATGCTTTAAGTTACCTGCTTCATCGTACTTGAACGGATCGAACTCACCTAACTCGTTGTGATGTTCTGTTGCGTTCGGCATGTAGACTGCGGTCTCGTTGTACCATTCTTCGATTGAAGCATCGTGATGTGGTACGTTCATCAATTCTTTGTAAACTGCCATTTTATATCTCCTAAATGACGATTAAAAGTTATGTAAGAACCCAGTTGTCCTTACACTTTTCCTACCATTCTTATCTCTCTTACATATGGCATCTCTATCCCTGTCCTATATGAGACTTCTAGATACCATGTGATTAGTTTGTAGTCGAATATATTTATTTTTCCTTTCTCTATGAGCTGATTTAGTTCTTTGTCTGCTTTACTTCTGATAAAGTTATTCACATCCTCCTGTGTGATTTCATAGTCTAGTTCTCTATCTGCTCCTGATTCTGCCTGTGCTATGTGATACTCTTCTTCATACTTGGTATACATTTGGCAGGCTTTTGCGAAATTATCCATTTACTTTCTCCAGTTTTTCTATGAGGTCTTTAGTCCAGAATGTCACTAGCTTTTCTACTTCTGGCGATCCCTCCTCTTCTATTAACGATTTGATTGCGTATTTGAAACATTTGAACCAGTCGTGGTTGTTTCTTGCTACTTCTATGTCTGCGTAGTCTGTGGCTACGTTAATGAATAGTGATGCTTGTTTAATTGTTTGTTTGACTGCATCCATTGCAATCTCCTTATATTGGAAGCCTTTGATCTTCTTGATCGAATTTGGTTGAAAACGGTGGTGTTATTGGACGTATTTCTATGTCCATTCTTTCGTCATCGTCTAAGGTTCTTATTGCATAGGCGACATTGATTAGGTCTTCTATGTATCTACCTTCTACTGCTGGTACGCTCATGATTATTTCTTGGCCTACCGGATCGCTGACTGTTACTGTGAAGCTGATGTATATGTTTCTAGAAATCATAGCCACATCCTTCGCAAAATGGGTTGTTCTCTGCATCTACTAAGAGTTGTCCTCCTACAAACTCTTCTCCAAACAAACGCTTTGCACATCGTGTACAGTGGTTGTCTACTCTAGGTCTATATGTCTCATTCCACTCTACGTGCATGGGCTCTAATAGTCCTTCATATCCTCTTTCAAAAGACCATGTTATGATTGGTAGTCCGTCCATTGTCTTAACATATATCACATCTGTCCTTTTGCTTTCTTTGGCGTATCTATATGTTTTGTATAGATCCCAAATCAATGCTAATCCAAACATGGATGCTGCTATGCTTATCACTGATAATGCTACATATTCCATTGTTAAATCCTCCAGTAGTTATTAGTTTCTAATGCTATTTCTGCTTCTTCTTTGAATCTGTAGTAACCTGACTCTCGTGAGTATGGGCCACACTGATTACAGAAGAAACCAACGTAGTATCCAGCACCTGAGCTGCACACCTGTATCTCTAGTCCTGTATTACAACCAGAACATAATGTCTTTGTGTCATTAACACATTCACCCGGCATTACCATCTTTAGTCTCCTCTTCCCAAGGCAGCGATGCCACTACTGCATCAACCACGCCTAGTTGTTCTTTAGTCATTGGCCAATCAATCATCATGTATTTCTTCATCCTCCTGATTGTCCATGTATACATCTCGGGTTTTGTTGGCGTATGTATTTGTTCAACGAAATACCTATATGCCTCATCTACAACCCGTGCTTCTCTTTCTGTTAGGGTTACCATTGTTTACTCCTAAATAAAATAGCCAGCCAGCTTTCGACCCCCACGGTCTAGTCTTGCGAGAGATTCAAGACAACTGACTGACTACCCAGTTCTAAATACTATTACTTACCGAAGAGCCACGACTCTACTTCTTTGTGCGACATCTCCAACATCTCATTACTACCAACAGCTACTAACTGCACAGTCTTATTGGTTATGTTGATTACTGTATAGGTGACACCTTCTGCATCCTCTACCTTTGATCCAACACTCATGATTGCTTCAGCCATCTCTACTTACTCCTAGTACATACTTACTAAATGATCTAATACTCCTTAGATACTTACACCCTCACTACACACTCTGTATTAATCATCCCCCCACCGTTAACACTTTGTGTTTACTTATTACCCTTGCCTACTGCCTAGCGAGGGGCAAGCGAGACACTACGACTTGGGTGTGTGTCAATTCTTTTTGTACGTCTGGCCATACGCTCTACTAACTAACTTGCTTGAAGAAAGACCACCCCCAACGTCCCCCATTGCGGATTGACATATATAATGTCCCACTCACAGATTTTTTCAGGTTTCTAAGCCAAAAGGCGGCGATCTCCTCCATAAATCCAGCAAAATGGTCGCTCGCGTTTGTTTTTTACCTGCAATGGCTCAGACTGCGGAAATAATTTCCGCACTTTTAATTTCAGGTTTACCTGTCATAAAGCTGGTTTATTTCTATATAATCGAGCTATACGACGTATAAAACAATTTCTCAGGAGATTTCAACGATGCCAGAAGTAAATGGTGTTAAATACCCTTACACTCCTCAGGGCATGAAACAGGCCGAAGAAGCGCGAAATAAATTAAATCAGGGGCCTGGATTCGACTTTTTGCCTGGCTGGGAGAATCGAATACCGCCAATGGGCACTCATGGGCCTATATCACCTACAGGGCCGTGGTCAAACGCTCCAGATCCGATAGATTCAGGAGCGCCGGAGACATGGAACCCATTGCCGGGATATGACACTAGTGGGTTGCCGATATTCAATCCTCCGACCCCAAGATACCCAATCACGCCTGCACCAGTTCATGAGGCTCCAATACCTCCACTTGAGGCTGAATTGATGCCTATGCCCCCTCAGATTCCTCTCACAACAAAGGATCTGAATATGCCTATCCCAGGCACGGCTAATACGAATCAGGTGCCAACATTCCCTAATTCAATGCCGTTAGGCAAGATGCCAGCTCCACAACCACCTCAGGAACCTAGATTTCAGATTCCAAAGCAGGACTGGAACAAATCGCCAAGGTATGCAGGCCCCAGTAAAATCGGAGGAATCCAATAATGCCGCGATTTCCACAGACAACTAATTTTAAGATAATGACCCCCCAGAGCCAGCCAACAGTGCACGGTAATTGGGTTGAGCCCATGGGACACAATAACCCCTTTGTTCCAGACCCAATGGAGGCGATTAATCCGGAATACTACAAC
>TARA_R100000700_G_scaffold10375_1_pt1 | contig 11402 bp, 5 predicted proteins | sample TARA_R100000700 | Tara Oceans TARA_R100000700 (sample SAMEA2622810) | marine metagenome | biome: marine biome (ENVO:00000447); feature: marine epipelagic mixed layer (ENVO:xxxxxxxxx); material: "saline water (ENVO:00002010), including plankton (ENVO:xxxxxxxx)" | depth 120 m | reverse complement strand
CAACTGGGCATTACTAAGAAAGAACTGCTAGAAGCTCTTGGCACTACCGAAGCAGATATATTAGAGACTCTTGGTACTACTGAAACAAACATACTAGAAGCTCTTGGCACTACCGAAGCCGGTATATTAGAAGAATTAGGCAAAACAGAAGAAGCTCTTGGTAGCGACATTGATGCGTTAGCAGAAGAGCTAGGATTAACAAAAGAAGAAGTATTAGAGGCTTTAGGTCAGACAGAAGAAACACTCAGTGGTGATATTCAAGCTATAGCTGATGTATTAGGCAAACCTGCTCAAGATGTAACTGATGCTGATATTGACTTTGTTACGGATCTTATCGCGCAGCAGGAAGCATTAACAGACCCTTCTACTTTTACACTTACTGAAGAACAACTTGGCTATGATGTAACAGGTGACGGCGTAGTTGATGCCACTGATCTTAATTTATTAAATGAGGTGTTAGCAGGCAAGACCACACTAGATCCTTTGGCGGACAACCGTTTTGCTGCAACCGGCGTGTTTGCTACGCAAGCTGAATTAGCGCAAGAACAAGAACAACAAAGACAAGCAGATCTAGCGTTCCAACAACAAATAACACAGCAGATCCAACAACAACAAAAGCAAGCTGAACAACGTGCAAAAGAGTCGTCTGCAAGAGATTTTTTGAGTATGCTACTAGCAGATAAACCGGGTAGGATAGATGTAGGTGAGTCACCTCTTGCAGATTTAGGCCCAGCATATGATTTCGGCAGTATATTTGGTGCTCCACAACAAGCTAACGTATTTGCTAGTCCTTATGGATCTTACGATACACGCACTCCAGCAAAACAGGGGCCGTTTAGGGGTGGATTTAAAGAAGGCGGAATCGTAAAAACTAACGAAGAATTATTGCGGATTATTGGAGGAAAATAGTGGCTGACGAAGATAAAGATGATTCTCCAAGTAGTTGGTTCAGCACTTTAGCTGGTCAGGTAGGTGACTTTTTAAAAACTGACACTGGTAATATTTTAACTTCTTACGGTTTGTCTGCTTTAGGTAACAAGTTTGCTCCAGACTTTTTTAACCCTCAAATGCAGGCTACAGGCTACCAAGGTGAAATACCACGGTATGCGGCAATACGAGAGCGGGTGCCAATGCCAGAAAGACAACCCGTACCCGAAGGCGGTATTGATCCAAACCGTCGTCCCGGCTCCGCAGGTCGTCGTTATTTTAGCGATACTATCTTTGCAAAACAGCCTAAAACAACCCCTATGTCGATTGAAGAAGCTCGTAGAAAAGCACAAGAGCAAGCTCAAGGCATAGCTGCTGCTCAGATGCCTCCATCTATGGCCCAAGGTGGTATTTTAACTATGAGTCAGGGCAGGTATTTAAGAGGTTCTACTGATGGCATGGCTGATAAAGTGCCTGCTAGGATAGATAACGGACAAGAGGCTAGATTAAGTGATGGGGAGTTTGTAATCCCTGCGGATGTAGTAAGTCATTTAGGCAATGGCAACTCTGAAGCAGGTGCTAAAGTGTTGCATGATATGATGGATAGGGTGCGAAAGAAACGCACTGGTAATGTTAAGCAAGGCACAGAGATAGATCCTATGGGAGAGTTACCAGTATGAGTATATTAGGTTATCAAAGCGGTGGTACGGCTGGGTCTGGTGTGGGCCAAGATCCTAGCGTAGGAGATAAAACAGGGTATCAGGGCGCATTAGCTGAATTTGCGGGTGAATATGTTTCTGATATGTTGGGCAAAGGCCGCGCTCTTGCAGAACAACCATACACGGCATATACAGGACCACTTACGGCTGGCCCATCGGCTTTACAAACTACAGCATTTCAAGGTGTTGGCAACCTAGCAGCACCAACTGAGAGTATGGGTACATTTACCCCCGGTACATTTAGTGCTACTGGTGCTCCAGATCCTACTGGAGATGCACCTACCGCAGGGGGCAGCATAGCTAACCAATATATGAATCCATATCTATCTGCGGTGTTGCAGCCGCAATTAGAAGAAGCTCGTAGACAAGCTGAAATAAGCAGGCAGGCAGAGTCGGGTAGGTTTACAAGAGCCGGTGCTTTTGGTGGATCTCGTCAGGCTCTCGCAGACTTGGAACGTGATGCTATTTTAAATAGAAATTTAGCTGATATTACAGGCAAAGGGTATGCACAAGCTTTCGAGTCGGCTAGAAAACAATTTAACATAGAACAAGATAGAGAAAGACAAGCACAAGACATGGCTAACAAGTTTGGTTTTGATGTGTTAGGTGCTCAAGCTAGAGCAGGAGAAGTTCAACGAGGTATAGAAAAAGAAGGCATACTGGCAGATAGAGCGCAGTTTGAAGAAGAAAGAGACTTTCCATATAAGCAGTTACAGTATCAGCGTTCACTATTGCAAGGTTTACCCATAGCAGCACGGTCTTATTCTGTAACGCAGCCCAGTGGATTTAGTGCATTAGCGGGCGGTGCGGGAGATATATCTACATTCCTTAAAAGCCTATTTGGTTTAGGTGGAGGTGGAGCAGATACGTCAGGAACAGGAGTATCTGATAGCGAAGGCAATACTATAGACTTTTCAGGTATGACTGAGGAAGAGATAAGAGACTACATATTTGGTGGGGGGGATGACTAATGACAACTACCTCCGGTCAAGGAATTATGGAGATGATACAACGTAAGAAAAACGTGTATCAAAACGACCCACAGGCTTTAGGCCAAAGATACGAGCAGAACAAAGAAATATCAGACTTAATAGCACTACAGCTACTAAAAGAAGAAAAAGAAGCAAAAGCACGAGATGTTCAACTGCGGATGCAGACTAACCCACAGACGATTGCCCAACAACGTGAACAAGAAGTTTTAAGCTTAATAAAGCAAGAACAAAACAGAGGTCTAGGGCAGGTACGAGATAGGGTTAGGCAGGTAGGTGGCATACTGGGGCAGCGTCAGAAAGAAGCTCAAAAACGCCAGCAACGCATGGGTATGGCCGCAGCACAGGGCGGCATAGTTGGTTTTAATAAAGGTGAAATGGTCGAGGGGGGAACAGAAACAGTAAGCGTTACCGATGCTATAGCGGAGTTAGGCGAAGAAGCTTTTAACTACATAAAAGAAAATCCAGCAGAAGTTGCGTTACAGCTTGGGCTTATACTTGTTCCCGGTGGTCTCGCTGTAAGAGGTGGTTTAGCTGCATTAAGGGCAGCGGGAGTAACATCTAAGTTAAAAAATCTTATGCGGGGTAAGAAACCTGACACTGTTCCTTCAGTTACTAGAATGAAGCGTGGAGCAGCAGAACGTGATCGCCCAGTAGATTCCAGCAAACAACTCGTAGAATCTGGAGTAAGGTCAGATAGACAACTTATGGAAATTGGCCCTAGAGGAATGGTCCCATACGGAGCACCACTTAGCAGGGCAACCTTACCGAGCACTGTGGCTGCGGGCAGAGGGGCTGCGGGGTTAGGACTAGGGGCGTTAGCGCAAGATGAAGAAGCAGTAGTACAAGAGAAACCTGATTTTCAAGATCCAAGTTTAACTAACGTACCTTTCCCCCCAGTTGAATCTAAAACACCTCCCGGTGTCCCCGGTATGGACATCGATGAGCTACTAGAAAAACTTAAAATATCGCCTCCAGATGTAGAAGTTGGCACGACAGCCCGTGATATGGCAAAAGGTATAGCTACAGACACCGGACTAGCTGCTAGAGCAACACGAGACCCCGATAAAGTCCGTAAGTCACGCATAGAAGAGACTAAAGAAGAGCTAGGATTAGGTAGCGTACAGGCTAAAAAAGCGGACCAGTTACGTAGGCTACGAGCACAACAAAAACGTCTGGCAGAAGATGATCCTTATGAAGCGTTTATATCAGGCACTATTGGTGCGTCTCGTAGAGGTGGCCCCGGCGGGTTTGCTGAAGGTTATATGGGACAGATAGCGCGACAAAAAGCACAACGGCGACAAGATCTAAAAGACGACTTTGGTATCGAAAACGAACTAATGGATCTTGAACAAAACATATTAGCTAGAGGCGTTGAAAGTGGTGATAAGGCTATGCAAATCGCTTCGCAAGAAAAACAGTCTTATACAAATATTATGTCTAGGGCTGGTGAGCGAGATATTGAAGAAGCTAGTGCTGAAGCAACAAGAATACTTAACTCTAACATACAGAATGTTAAGACTGAGCTTGATCTAATAGGGCAACAGACAGATCGAGTTATTGAAAACGCTAAGATAGGACGAGCTACACTCAAAGATCTACAGGATCAATTAGCAACATCTATAGAAAAACGTACTGAAGCACTAGCACCGTTAACTGAAATGTTAGTAGAAGAAGCTACGTTTGGAGAAGGTGATGTAGCAGGCAAGCTGGATCAGGCTAAACGGATAGAGGGCTTCATACTAGAAACTAGGGGCGTATTTGCTAGAGAAGAAGATTTGATGCGTCAGATAGAAGCTTTGGGCGGTGACGTTACTTCTCAAAGAACGGCGTTACAGAGCAAGCAAGCAGAAATAGACGCTTTGAAGAAATATTTGCAGGCTAGCTAGATGTATACGCTTGACGAAGCACGAACTGCGTACCGTAAAGCAGAGGCCGCAGGGGACGCTGTAGCTGCAAGAGATATACAACGATACATTCAAAGGCTAGAAGGCCAACTATCGTTACTACAGGGGCTAGCTCCCCGCGAAGAGGCTGGTCTTGTAGAGAACATATTATCTGGTACTGCCGCAGGTGTAGTTAACGTCGGTGAGCTATCTCTTTTAGGTGGTGCCGCTGTACTAGAAGAAGAAGCTGAACTTGCAGCCCGTGAAAAGATTCAAGCCGGTGCTGCGGCTTTACGTCCCGAAGGGGGTGACCCCGACTCAATCTCTTACCAAATAGGCCAAGCACTAGGATCTATAGCAGGGCTTGCTGCTGTACCCGCTACGGCACTTGCTGCTGGTGCTCCCGGTGCTGCTGCTCTTGGTATAGGTGCGTTGGCTGCTGCCGGTGCTGGTGCTGGTGAAGCAAGTGAACGTGCTCGTGCTGCTGGTGCTACAGAAGAACAACGTAATGTAGCGGCAGTAAAGGGTTTAGCTATTGGTACGTTAGATATTCTACCTATAGCACGAGTAGTTAAGTTTGCAGATATACCAGTACTCAATAAGCTACTAGATAAACTACCTCCTGAGAAAGTAGAAACAATCGGTGAGCGTATTCAAAGCGCAGCCGTAACTGGTAGCGCAGAACTTTTACAAGAAGGCACAAGCAGTGTGCTACAAAACTTGACTGAGCGAGAGTATAACGCTCTTGCCGAAGTCTTCGGTGGCACTGCGGAAGAGGCTGCGTTAGGTGGTACAGCAGGGGCCATATTCCAAGGGCTTATAGATTTATTTGGTTCGCGCAGGGCAAAAGGTCCGACTGTTGGAGAGGTAGCAGGAGCCGACCCCGATGCAGCACCTGTAGAACTATTAGAGTTTAAGCCAGAAGAGCCAACACAACTCGAACTGCCAGAGATAGAAAAAGCACCCGAACTAGACATAGAAAAAATACAAGCCAAGATTGAGAAAGGGTTTACAAAACCTTTTGAAGAACTCACAGAAAAACAAAAAGACAGACGGCTGGAGCAGATACGAAAACGAGTAAAGAAGCTTTCGCCAGAAGAACAGGCTGTATATATAAGGTTTTTAGAAGAAACAACGGAAGAAGCTCCTGTTCGAGAACAAATATCTCCCGACCAAATGGCGTTGCCGGGGTTTGAGCCAGAGTATGTTGGTGTTGGGCCTGTATTTGCACGAGAAGATTACTCTGAAAGCAGAGCGTTACCTGCACCAGAGGGTGAAGCTGTAGCAGGAGAAACACTAGCACTTACTCCAGAAGGCCAAGCACTAACAAGAGAAGAAGTTTTAGACCGAGTAAATCAACGCGACAGAGAGCAAAGACAACGCGATAGAGAACGCAGAGTAGATAGAACAGTGCGTTCTGTATCAGATGAAGCACGGCTAGGTCAACAACGTGCAGAGATTGCTAGGAGTGAGCAGCCTGCATTGTTCCCTACTGAAAGAGCAAGATTAGAAGAGGGTGAGGGTGCAGATTTAGAAGCAGCCGAAGCAGCCGAGAGGCGCATCGCTACGGAGTCCCCCGAAGTACTAGCTACAGAGGAAGTGCTGGATAGTTTATCTATACCGTCCAAAGATCCTATTCGTCAGAGACTAGCTGATAAGAACTTACGTGAAGCAGCGCAAGAACAACAGCTACGACGGTATGCAACTAGGAAGAGCACTTCGGGTAAAGCTAAAGCGAGCATCAATAGGTTCCTAGAGGATAAGGTATCACCAGATCAACTAGAGCTTATTACCCCTACGGGTAGACCATCGAAAAGACGGCAGGTTGCTGAACCAGAACCTGTAGTAGAACCAGAGCCAGAACCTGTAACAGAACCTGTAGTAGAACCAGAGCCAGAACCTGTAGCAGAACCTAAACCAAAACTTACAGCGGTTCAGCGCAGGTTTAAGGGCAAGAAGAAAGCTACTAAGAAGCCAGCAGAAGATACAAGTAAAGATGTAGAGCTTAGTTTCAGACGACCTGTTACTACACCGCCAAAAGAAATAAAAAAGAAGCTCTCGCAAAAAGAACTCGAAGAACTACAGGCTTCAATTAGGGATAAAACAGATCCACTGCTATTAGAAAAAGCAGCTAGACAAGAGGAAGTACAGAACGCATATCTAGCTAGAAATAGAAAAATAAACGCAGAAACAAAAAATCTACCTAAAGAAGAACGCAGAGCAGAGCGTAGAAAACGTAAAGAAGAAAATCAAAAACAATTCGAGCGAGAGCTAAAAGCTGCAAGCCAAGAATACGCGGACAAACGAGATGCGAGAATTGAAGAGGTTGCTAGTAGACGCAATGCCCGTTTAGAAAGAAGTGCTGAGTTAGAAAAGCAGGGGCTGTCACGAGAAGAGCGGTTAGTAATATTAGAAGAAGAGTTCCCGAGTATCGATGGGTTCTTACCTGCTAGTAAGGGGTTATACAGAGATATTGATGTACCCCTACCGGAATCGGCGTTGCAGGCTGTGCGGAAAGGTGAGTTACGCAGAGCTTTATTAGAGATAGCTCTAAACACAAAGAACCAAAACTTGAAGAGGATGGCTAATACGCTATCTAAGTACACGTTAGATACTAAATTAAGTGTGCGCCCCGCAGGTAGCATCCGTGGAAGAGATCCAAAAACAGGAGAGACCACTCAACTGGATGCAGTGTTTAACTCACCAAATAATGAAATACTGCTAGATGAAAGGGGCGGGGTAGATGTATACACCCTAATGCATGAAATGGCTCATGCAGCTACGATAAATACACTACAGAACAAGTCTCACCCACTAACTAAGAAGCTACAACAGTTATATGATAATACAAAAGACCAGTTAGGCACTGCTTACGGTGCGTCTGATCTATTTGAGTTTGTAGCAGAAGCATTTGTTAGCTCTAAATTTCAGCACCAATTAGGACGTATTAACCCTAAAGGCAACAAACTCTCTACATGGCAGCAGTTTGTGAAGATAGTCGGTGACTTTATATATGGTATAACCGGCAAGAGAGTAAAACTTCTTGATCCTTCTGCTAGAGGTGAGGCGTACAAACTTATTGAAGAGATATTGGCTCCCGCAGCTAAACATCGTTACGGTCCAACTCTAGCCTCTTCTTCGTCACCAGATGACATATCAAGAATAGGTAGAAAGATACAAAGATCTAATCCTTCTCTTTCGGATGCACAGGGTAGGAGAGAGATATTAGAAAATTTTGCATCGTTGTTTATTGGTAAAGACTCGCCAGCTATGGATAAAATGCAACGAGCGGCCCTTGGGTTTATGCCTTTGCAGTCTGTGCAAGATATAGCAACAGCGTTATTTGGAATAAAAGGCGTAGCACGTTTAACGTCAGCGATAGAAACACAACGTGGTAGGTTGGGTGAAGCAGAGAAAGCGACACGGCAGATCCTAGACCCCATGTTTAAATGGGCTAATAAATCATCACAAAAAGCCAATGAAACACTAGATACTTTAGTGTACGAAAGTACGATCAATGAAGTTGATCCCAAGCTTACTCCCGCGCAAGCCATAGAAAAGTATGGCAACCAGACAGTAGAAGGTGAAAAGACCCGTAAGGTAGATGTACATAAGAAATTACACGCATTATATACAAGTAAAGAGTTTGGAGCAGAAGGCAGGCAAACCTATGATAATTTGCGTAAGTTTTATAAGGACCAGTACAACGAGTTACTAGGTGCTTTGCGAGGACGTATCAATGCGTTAGACGTAGACCCTAATGTTAAGAACAGCCTAAAGAATGAACTTCTTGCACGTATGCTGGAGAACACAGGTATAGAGCCGTACTTTCCTCTAACACGTTCTGGTAGTCACTGGTTAGCGGTACGTGACCCTAAAGGCGATAGGGATAAGCCTGCTATTTTTGCATTTAATAGCCCTGCGGAACGCACGAGAGCTATGGAAGCATATGCAAAAGACGGATATGAGACAGAAGTTTGGAACAATCAGGATAACGATACTTATCAAAACCCCCCATCAGGTTCGTTTGTAGCACAAGTATTCAGCACGTTAAATATCAATAACGTCGATCCTACCACCAAAGAGCAGATAGCCAGACTGTTTATAGAAGAACTACCTGAGTCTTCTTTCGCAAAAGCGTTGGTGCGAAGAAAGAAAACCGAAGGTTATGATGTAGGAGCATTGCAAGCTGCTAGAACAAAAGCATATGACTTGTCACGACAAACAGAGAGAATCAAAAACAGTGCTGAGATCGATGCAGTCATGCGGGGAATCAACGAGGAGATTGCAAAAACACCGCTAAAGAACAGTCCGATTGCTGCTGAATTAAATAAACGAGCGCAGTTTGCCATTCAGCCACCCAAAGATAACTGGGCTAAAGAAGCCAACCGCATGGCGTTTTTGTGGACAATAGGCTTTAACGCATCTTCTGCTTTGGTGAACCTCTCTCAGATACCGCTGTTTGGATACCCTATTCTTGGCGGTGAGTATGGTTTTAAGAAAGCGAAGGATGCGGTGCAGGGTGCTACTAAACTGTTTACCGGCACACCTACAAATCGTTCAATGAAGACGTTGTTTGGAGATGATACTAGCCCTAGCTCTATGAAAGAGGCGTTTAGTAAAAGTGGACTACGAGCTAAGTTTCAAGCCATACAGGATTCGGGTGCATCGCTAAAAAGCTTAGATAATTACTATACGTTTGATAAAGATCCTGACACAGGAGAACTTATATATTCGGTAAGGAAAGACATAGATCTCCCCCAAGAGACAAAAGCCGAGCTAGAAAGGCTAAAACCATTAATTAATCTAGCTTCAAGACGGGGGCATTTAAGTTCTTCATTTATAGCTGACACATTAAGTGTGGATTCTTCTGGTCGAGAACTAAGCTACTTTGATATGGGGACAAGTCTTTCTGCATTGATGTTTCATCAAGCAGAGATGATGAACAGACAAGTGGCTTTAGTCGCATCTTATAACTTGGCTCTGGATCGTATTACACAAGGTAAGAAACCAACCGCAGAACAACAGCAGCAGGCAGCAGAAGAGGCTATATATAAAACACAAGAGATTAACGGCGGTGCTACGTTAGAAACTGGCCCTCGTTTTGCTCAGAGAGATATAGGTCGTGTGGGTCTTATGTATAAGAACTACGGTATACAGATGTACTACACGATGATAAAGACAGGAATAAAAGCCAAGAACGTCTACATCGATAACTACAGAAAAAATTTAGAAGCACAAGGTGTTACAGGTAGTGCGCTTACAGCAGCGGTAGAAACTTTGAGATCAGATGTGGGTAAACAACTGATGGCGATACACTTGTCTGCACTGTTGTTTGCAGGAGTACAAGGACTTCCATTGTACGGTGCGGTAGCTTTCTTATTCGACCTATTCGATGATGAGTATGATGAAAGCACTGACACGGTTGTTCGCAGGTATCTGGGTAATGATATGTTGTTTAGAGGTGCGATTACAGAACTAACAGGACTCGATGTATCCGAGCGGGTCAAGTTAACTGACCTGTTATTTGAAGCAGATCGATTTACTTCTAATCCCTCTACAGAAGAAACTTTTATGCACCTGTTTGGCGGTCCTGCATGGAGCGTTGCTAGTAGAATGGTTGATGGGGCAGGAAAGTTAAAAGACGGTGAGATAGAACGTGGACTAGAAGATCTAATGCCGGGAGCCGTGCGTAATGCGTATCAGGCTGTAATACGTTACCCTCGTGATGAGGGTATCCTCACCCGGCGCGGCGATCCAATGTACGACGATATAACAGGCGGTGACATAGCTGCTAAGTTATTAGGGTTCCCTCCAGCAGAGTACACACGCCAGATGGAAGAGACATCCGTTGCCAAAAGAATGGAAAGCGGGGCTAGGAATGAAAGAACGAAACTCTTGTCGAGATACTACTATGCAAAACGAACAGGGGATCGAGAAGAGATGCAAGAGATGCGGCGTAAAATGCGAGAGTTCAATAAAACCAACGCAGTTAAGCGTGACCCCAAACTAAGAATTACTCCCGAAACTATAGAGCGTTCTTTGAAAGCTCACGAGAGAACAACTAGAGTGCGTATGCACAACGGTGTCACGTTATCACCGTACTTTCAACGTGCTGTTAAAGAAGAGGGGTTCTTTTAGTAGGTTCCCCCGCTGGGTAAGGGGTCCAACGAGGGAACCATAGGAGAAAGTCTGATAGACCTATGAAACCGTGTGGAGTCACGACTTCACGGCTGGATAGTATCACAGGGTTCTCCAAACACGAACACCTAATTTGCCGTTATATATAACAACTTTTGACGTACACCCCCATCCGAATCCGGCAATGATGTCCTTAACTTGAGCCTTTGCTTTGAGTGTATTAATACACGGCACGAAGATAGAACTTCCTACCACCATGCTAGGCCAATCAATTACGATGCGAACCCCATCAGGGTGCAAGTCATCCGTCTTGGTTACGCCCATCCTCGTCTATGTCATCTATGGCACAATCGGCAGCGACAACGTGTACGCTAGGTGTGACCATCGGTGTCCCTGTGCCTAATCTGATTTTAGTGCGTTTACCGTTCATCTTCTCTTTTAGTTCCTGCACAAAAGCAGAGTAGTTTATTTGTCGCTCCCCACACCACTGCTTCAACGGTGCTGTCAACATATATACTCGCTTGGTATCTGTTTCGTAACGACCAACCATTCTTACTCTTGGTGTCCAATCAGGATTGACTAGTTGTGCTAGTCCTTGAGGTAACGCTGCATCTTTCTTACGTAGGTCATCAGTACTTTTGATCCACAAAAACGAGCCGTAGTTTTCCATTATGTAGTCAGTCAGGGTCTGTTGCACCGAACCACCTAACTCTTGTATGTGTGTTTTACTTCTTTCAAGA
>TARA_R100000700_G_scaffold9272_1_pt1 | contig 11417 bp, 11 predicted proteins | sample TARA_R100000700 | Tara Oceans TARA_R100000700 (sample SAMEA2622810) | marine metagenome | biome: marine biome (ENVO:00000447); feature: marine epipelagic mixed layer (ENVO:xxxxxxxxx); material: "saline water (ENVO:00002010), including plankton (ENVO:xxxxxxxx)" | depth 120 m | reverse complement strand
ACCACAGACTTAGCTTTAGAACGTATTACTATGGAAGCTTATCAACGAATTACAAACAAAACACAAACGGGTAGACCAACACAATATGCTGTTAACAGATTAAGAGATGCAGCTGAATTATATTTGTGGCCTACACCAGATGCTACAACTTCAAGCGGCACACCTATATTATCATATTTCAGTTTTAACAGAGTTGAAGATATAAATAAATCTACTCAAGATCCTGATGTTCCTTTTAGATTCTTACCATGTTTAACCACTGGTTTAGCCTACAAAATGTCTATCAAAAGACCAGGTATTACATCAGAACGAGCCAGTATGTTAAAGCAAATGTATGAAGAAGAATTAACATCAGCAATGTTTGCAGATAAAGAGAGAGCTAGTCTTTTGATTAAGCCATCGTTTAGGTTATAATGGCAAAAGGTAAGTATGCATACTTTATCTGCGACCGATCAGGATTTAGATTTAAATATTCTGAGAGAGTCAAAGAGCCGACGGGGTTGGTTGTTGGAGCTTCGGAAACGGATGGTCGATATAATATATTAGATCACCCGCAGAACAAAACTCCAAGGATTAATGACGATGAAAACTTGAGGGATGCACGTCCAGAAGTCGTACTAGCTACAACTGGCGATGCTGGATGGAGTCCTGATGATTCAACATTTACAAAGAGAGGTAACTAAAAATGGCCATTACACAAGCTGTATGTAATTCTTTTAAAAGAGATGTTTTACAAGAAGGGCATCAGATTAAAACTGATACCTTAAAGATAGCTTTATTCACAAGTTTAGCCTCATTATCTGCGGGTACATCTGTGTACTCTACAAGTAATGAAGTAGCTTCTAGTGGTGGATATGCTCCTGGAGGTGGTACACTAACTGGTGTAACTATTTCTCTCGGTGGCGAAACTGCTACTAGTGGAACTGCAATTATAGACTTTGCTGATATATCTTTTACAAGTACAACATTTTCGGCTAGAGGAGCGCTAATATATAATTCAACTAATAGTAATAAAGCTATTGCTGTATTAGACTTTGGGTCTGATAAAACGTCCACTAACGGTACGTTCACTATTTCATTCCCAGCTGCTGCTGCATCTACTGCTATTATCACATTATCGTAATTCATAGGTAATCAGTTATGACTGTGATTACCAGTGGATACAGTAGAAATACTTGGAACTCAGGTGCATGGAACCGAAGTGTAGTTAATCGTTCGGTTACGGTTAGTGGAGTTTCATTATCTACTACCCTTCGTTCTATAGAAGTAATTATTCCAGGCACGGCTTTCCCCACGGGTGTTAGCCTTATATCAGCATCAGGAACACCAAATATATTAGCAGATTCAAACACAACATTAACTGGTGTTAGTTCTAGTTTTAGTGTAAATAATGTTTCAATAGGTTTAGTACAACAAGTTAATGCCGTAGGAGTTGCTACAAACTTTGCTCTAGGTTCATCAAGTATTGCAGCAAATTCTAATCTTATATTAACAGGTGTATCATCGTTATTTAACACAGGAGCCCTAACTGTAGAAAGAGGACCGTCAGTCCCAGTTACAGGAACATCTGCTTCTTTTAGTGTAAACAGTGTGAACCCCCAAGCTGGCGCTAATCCAGTATTTTATATATCTAAAACATTTAAGGTAAAAGTAAGGAGCACTAGTGGTGGCAATAAATACTTAATAGACGGTAAACAACAATACGGACTTAATTTAGCAAAAGGTAGAAACCTATTTACATTTGATCAATCTGATAGTTCTAATGATGGTCATCCATTAAGGTTTAGTCTGACACCAAACGGGACTCACGGAGGAGGAACTGAATTTACAACTAATGTACAAACGGTAGGAACTCCCGGTAATCCCGGAGCTTATAGTCAAATATTTGTTGCAAATAATGGTCCAACTAGATTATACTATTACTGTACAGTCCACTCCGGAATGGGCAGCGTAATGAATTTTAATTCTGTATTATCCATGGGAGTAGGGACAACAAGCATAGGTGGAAACAGTAATCTTGTTTTAACGGGTGTACGAATGAATATGTCAACACAACTTAGGGGTATATGGTCACCAAAAATATTTGGAAACAATCAATTGTGGAAAGCTAAAAAAATATGAGTATAACTTACAATCAACTTGTCGATAGAATTAAAACAACAACCGAAGATGTTAGTGCAGAGTTTATAACTGATATACCTTTTTTTATAGAAAGAGCTGAAGCAAGATTAACAAGAGAAATAGATTCGTATGGTGTTGTGCAATATGCAAATTCAAATTTAGTTGAGGGCGATCCATTTATAACTAAACCTCTTGATACGTTAATAATTAAAAATTTAAATATATTAAAAACCGATGGAACACGTATTAATTTATTACAAAAAACTGATGAATATTTAAACGATTACTGGCCACAACGAACAAGCACAGGAGTCCCTCGGTATTATGCTAACTTTGGATTTGATAATTTACTAATTGCACCTACACCAGATCAAAACTATTCTTGTGAAATATCCTACATTGTTCAACCAACAGCAGCCACCTCTGTGCATCAAGAGAATTTCTTTACAGAATATTGTTCTAATGCATTGTTTTATGCTAGTATGAAGGAAGCTTGTATGTTTATGAAGAATTATACAGCTGCTCAAGTTTGGGAACAAGATTACCAACGGGCTTTTACTGACTTATTAAATGAAGCCAGAAGAACGAGACAGGATGATATGAGAAACAATGCCTCACCAGCTGGAGGCGATAACACATTAGTAAAAGGAAGTAATTAATTATGCCAAGTAGTTATACAACAAGACTTAGATTAGAAAAGCAAGCTGATGGAGAAAACGCAAACACCTGGGGTGATCGTCTAAACCAACAAGTTATTGACATGGTGGACGAAGCCGTAGGTGGTGTCCTCGGTGTTGCTATTACAACATCTGTAACAACTTTATCAACAAATAATGGTGCAACTGATCAAGCAAGAAATGCGGTTGTAAGAGTATCTGGAAATCCAGGTGTAACTAGTTGTACAATAGAAATTCCTAATAACGAAAAAGTATATACTTTTACTAATCAAACAACTGGGGTCACTACATTAACTGTAAAAAGAGCAGGAGGAGGTACAGGTGTAAATATTCCTCTTAATGGATCTAAAATTGTGTACTGTGATGGCGCTAATATGCATGATGCAGTAAATGCAGCTGGAGTAAGTGCATTAGCTTTAGAGGGTGGAACTGTACCTGGTTTTACAGTATCTGGAACTGTAAGTGCAACTAGTTTTGTAGGAACTAAAATTGTAGCTACAACGAGTTTAACAAGTGGTAATGTGTCTGTCACTGGAGATGTAAATGTTTCCGGAGGAATTGCAATAGGTTCTGGAGATAATAAAGGTAAACAACTTAGAATTACAAAGTCTGCGGTTGCTGATATTGTTTCCGTAGCAACATCAGGGACATCGGCTCATGATATTAAACCAGATTTTGGAACGGCTCAAAACTTTATACATACATTAAGGGCTAGTTCAACACTAGCTAATCCAATATCAAGTACTTGTATTGCTGGTCAAACTGGTTCTTTCTTTATTAGACAAGATTCAGTCGGAAGTCATACGTTAACTTTTAAATCAAATTATAAATTTGTAGGCGGTACGGCCCCAACTTTAACAACATCGGCTTGTGCTACGGATCGTATTGATTATATAGTTCAATCAAGTTCAAGTATTCATATGCAAGCTAGTTTAGACATTAAGGCATCGTCATAGAGGTATAAATGGTATTTCAAAATAATGTTTTGGCGGGTGCTTCAAATGTCATTGACGGTCTACCAGATCAATTTTTAGTAAATCAATCAATTAGATTCAATTCTGATGATAGTGCTTATTTAACAAGAACGCAGCCAACATCTACAACTACTAATAAATTATTTACTATTTCTTTTTGGATAAAAAGACAACCTGGAACTAATAGTATAGTTTATAATGGTCATTTAAATAATAGTTACTATAGTTGGTTAGGGTTTGCCAATGATGATACTTTTTTTGTTCAACAATATCAAACTACAAATAAATTTGTTCAAACTACAAACAGAAAATTTAGAGACCCAAGTGCATTCTACCACATAGTTTACATATATGATTCAGCTAATAGCATTGAGAGTGATAGAACAAGATTGTATGTAAATGGACAAAGAGAGACTTTAATTCAATTTACAAGTAATACACTTTACCCTACTTCCGACTTAGCTAACTATTGGATTTATACAGGGGTTAGTAATAATATTGGACTTAGAGCATCTGACAATCTTCGTTTAGATGCATACATAGCTGAATTGGCTATGTTTCAAGACCAAGGGTATGAACCTGACAACTTCGGTGAAACAAATAGTTCCGGTATCTGGATTCCCAAGACTGGTATAGCAAGTTTAAATTTTGGAGATTCTGGGTTTTATATAAAAGGAGAAAACGCTAGTGATTTAGGAAATGATAGTGGCACTGCTAACAGTGGCGCTGGTTATGATTTCACAGCAAATGGGATGGAAACAAATGACCAAAGGGCTGATACACCTACGAATAATCAAATTACATTTAACCCTTTAAACAATCAAAAAAGTGGTGGTTCACCAAGTAATGGTAATTTAGATTATGTTGGTCCAGGTACAAGAACAATTATTAGTTTAACTGCTAACATACCATCAACTGGCAAGTGGGCTATTGCATATAAAGTTGCACAAGTTAGCACTGGCTCAGGATGGCAAATAGGAATATCAACTGCAAGTGATAAAGATTTTAGCGATGCCGTAGGAAGTAATGAAGATTTAGATTTAGTAAGAATGCAAACTACGAGTTCAGATTTAAAAATAAATGATGCTGTAAATGGCTCAACTATAGATCCAAGTTTACCTGTTACTACAAGTGATGAATTTTGGGTAGCAGTTGATATGGATTCAGGAAAAGTGTTTTTAGGAATATATGATGCATCTGATTCATCAATGAAATTTGTTGCAAATGATGCTGGTCTAGATGGTAATCCAGCAACTGGAGATAATCCAACAGTAACATTTACCACAGCAGAGATGCCAAGAGATGATGTTGTATTTTCAGTAGGTAGTAAACAAACAAGTCAATATATCTACCTACAAAGATCAACAGAAGTTAGTGGTACAACACCAACTGGATATACATATTTTGAAAATTTAAAGGATTTAATATAATGCCAGTACCAACAATACAAAACGGTAGAACACAATTCTTTCCAATACTTTACGAGGGTAACGGCGGCGGACAGCGTGTCGGTAAATTTGTGCCTTTTACTAATGATGGAACGATTGCTAATAGCTGTGTATTTGATGGTTCATCTGATTATTTAGATAAAACATTTAGTGGTGCTGGAAACAGAAAGACTTGGACTTGGAGTTGTTGGTTTAAAAAAACAAGTATTGGTGGAGATAGATTTGATTTTTTTTCTGGTGGCACAGGCTCAAGCGATACAACTGTATTAGAGTTACAGTTTCAAGGCGATAATATAAGAATAACAGGTTATAACACAGTCTATTTAAAAACAAATAGAACTTTTGAAGATTCATCAAAATTTTACCATATCTTAGTTGCATTTGATTCTACTCAAGAAACAGAAACTGACAGAATAAAACTTTATGTTGATGGTGATGAAATAACTTCTTTTTCAACAGATAATCGTTCATCAATATCTCGAAATACTGATTATGGGATAAACCAAGCATCATCACATACAATTGGCAGATATTCAGGTTCAGCAAATTTTTATCTAAATGGTTATCTTGCTGAAGTAAATTTTGTAGATGGTACAGCACATACACCTTCAACCTTTGGCGTGACCGATACAAGTTCAGGGCGTTGGATCCCAAAAACATTAACAGGTATTACTTACGGCACAAATGGATTTAGATTACAGTTTGGTACAAGCTCGGCTATGGGAGACGACACAGCTAACTCTAATGATTTTTCTTTAAATAACATTGATGCAACAAATCAAACTACAGATAGTCCGACACAGAATATTATGATTTTTACACAAAATGGTCAAGTTGGTTCTAATACTTTATCTCAAGGAAATTTAAAACCAACATTTCCATCAGGAACTGGAGCATCTGCTATACCTTCTACTTTTAAGATTCCAGTTGGTAAATGGTATTTTGAATATTATATATCTGCTGCAAATCAAGTTTTAATAATGATGGCAGTAGCTCCAGAGAATACAAATTTTTCAGCAAGAATGCACACTTTGTCTGGTTTTAAAACATACTATCCATACACAAGAAGTATTTATGAGGGAGGTAGTATTTTATTCGATGGAACTGATATGCCAATTGGCGAAACTGATGTTACGGTTGGTTTTTATATTGAAAGAAAAGAGAATGGTACAGTAAATTATTGGATTGGTGATGACCAAGCATCTAAAGGAACATTTGCATACAGTTTTTCTGGTAACCCAGTAACTGGTGCTAATCCTATTGAAAGTTCATTTACACGAAATAGAAGTTTAAAACTTTTTACTGGTAGTGATGGAAACGGAAGCGATGGTAGTGGTATTAGAGGTACTTTTAATTTTGGTCAATTAAAAGAAAGTCCTATAGATAGTGGTACGACTTTGACAGACTATACAAGCACAGCTGGAGGATTTTTTAGATATCAACCAGCAGATGGATTTAAAGCATTGAATCAGGACAATTTGCCAGAAGCTTCAGAAGGTGTAAGTGGATTAGTGTGGATGAAGAACAGAGATGCTAGTGACAAGCACCAATTGTATGATAGTTCACGAGGTAAACAAAAAGTAATTGATTCAAATAATAGCACTATTGAGACGACAGTAGCAGATGGCTTACAGAAATTTCTTAAAGGTGGTCAACAAATTGAAGATAGTGATGCAATCAATACAAGTGGTGAATCCTTTATTTCATGGAACTGGGTAGGAAATAATGCAACTGTTGTTGATAATAACGAAGGATCAATTACAAGTTCTGTTCAAGTCAATTCTACAGCAGGATTCAGTATAATACGTTTTACTGGAACTAATAGTGCAGCCACAGTTGGTCACGGTTTATCAGTAGCCCCAGAGTGGGTTATATCAAAAAATCTTGATGATACAGCGAATTGGGCAGTTTATCACAAAGATTTAACCAGTTATGCAAAGACATTATTTTTAAGTGACAATCGTGCAGAAACATCTTCAACTACAATGTGGGATAGTAAAGTAACGACAGAAACCGTCATTAATGTAAGTTCAAATTTTGCAACTAATGGTAGTTCAGACAGAATGGTCATGTATGCTTGGCATTCAGTTGTTGGTTTTAGTAAATTCGGCAAGTACTTCGGAAATTCAGATTCGGACGGTACGTTTGTATATACTGGTTTTAAACCAGCTTGGCTTATGGTTAAAAAATTAAGTGGGAGTGGTAATTGGGTTATTATGGACTCAACTCGTTCACCAATAAATCCAGTTGCAACTTTTTTTAATGCTGATGGAGATAGTGAAGTTACCACAGCGGCCAGACAGACCGATCTGCTTTCAAATGGGTTTAAGTTTCGTGGTGATAATCCGGCTACAAATGCAAGTGGTACATATGTGTATTTTGCATTTGCTGAACATCCCTTCATTGGAAGTCAAACACTTAAAGGATTTAGTCCAGTTACTGCAAGATAGACTTGTATATATGGAACAAATATTTAATAATAGAAACATAACGAAATAGGAGTATTATGTCTTGGGCAATGGTAAAAAACAATCAAGTTATTGAAATATTCAATGGACCCAAACCTTTAACTATAAAAGGAACACAATATCCAAAGAGTATTTTTAATTTATGGTCTAAAGAAAAATTAAAAAAGTTAGGTATTTATCGAACACGAATAACAAGCGTAGTAGATAATAGAACTCATAAAACAACAGGCGGTGTAACGTATACAATTAATACAGACCATGTAGCTATACACTATAATACAAAACCACATGTTTTAGAAGATGTTACCAATGAAGATAAAAGTGTAACATCAGGTTTAAAATCAAAATTAATTGCAGAAGTAGATGACTATGCACATCAAATATTAGCACCGTCAGATTGGATGACTATACGTCAAAGTGAAACTGGTGTAGCCATGGCTGATAATTGGAAAACATGGAGAGCTAGTGTACGAACTCAAGCTAAAGCTATGAAGACAGCTATTAATGCTGTAACAACGATTACTGACGTTCCGGGATTATATGTAACCTATGCAACAGCTAGTGATGGAACAATGACATCGGTATCTAGTGGTCATCTGTGGCATTGGCCAAAAAACCCAGATGAGGATTAGAGAAAGGTGGGAAGAATAAATGTCCACCGATACAATTCTATTTGATTTAAATTTTAGACCGGGGATAGATAGAGAATCTACAGAGTATGCTTCCAAAGGTGGGTGGTATAACGGTGACAAGGTACGGTTCCGTGCAGGTAAACCAGAAAATATTAGAGGGTACGAAAAAAGAAGTCCAAATGCTTTTATAGGAACGGGAAGAACATCTCATGCTTTTGCGAATAACAGTGGTATACAACATTTAAGTTTTGGAACTGAAAGTCATTTGTACATTTATGTTGGTGGTAATAATTTTGACATAACACCCATACGATCATCTATCACAACATCTGGAACATTTAGCACTGCTGCCTCTTCTACTCGTATATCAGTATCTGTTACTAATCATGGTGCTAGTAAAGGAGATTACCTTACTCTTGTATCATCAACAACTGTTGGTGGTAATTTAGTATTTAATAATGCTCATTATGAAGTTCTATCTGCAACAGATAATAATTTTACATTCACGACTACAGTAGCTGCATCGGCAACAACAAATAATGTAAGTCGAGCTAATATTCAATTCAACATTGCTTCTGGTGGTACATTAAATGTAGCTGCATTAGGTTGGGGTATTGGTGTTTACAATGCAGGTGTATCAATAACAGGCGCACGTGCTTGGAATCAACCAGCTGCCGCTAATGCTGATTCACTAACACTACCACTACGTCAATGGGGTTTAGATAATTTTGGTGAAGATTTATTGGCTTTACCAAAACAAGGCCGATTATTTGTATGGGAAGAATCTGGCGGCACGAGTAGTAAAGCTGTACTTGTAACGGCTTCACCAAGCTCTTCTAATTTTATGTTTGTATCACAACAAGATAGGCATGTCATTTGTTTAGGGACTAACGGTATTGATGGGGTATTTGATCCAATGCTTGTTAGATGGTCAGATCAAAATGATTATGCAAATTGGAGTGTTAATGTTAGTAGCACATCCGGACAGAATCAACTTGGTGATGGTAGTAAAATTGTTACCGGTATGAATACTCGTAACCAATCTTTAATATGGACGGATAATGCTTTACATGCTATGGAGTTTGTTGGTCCGCCTTTTATATTTAACTTTCGACAACTTGGTTCTAACTGTGGTATCGCTGGACAGCACGCCGCCGCTGAAATAGACGGCCGTGTTTTTTGGATGGGACTAAAAGATTTCTTTATGTATGATGGAGGTGTAAATGCTTTACCATGTACAGTTCGTCGTTTTGTGTTTGATGATTTTAACTATGACCAAAAAGATAAAGTTTACGCAGGAACTAACCAAGAGTTTAGAGAAATTACATGGTTATATCCGAGTGCTAATTCATCTGATATAGATCGTTACGTAAGTTATAATCCAGTTGAAAATTATTGGACATTTGGTACAACTATATTTACAACATGGGAAGATAGATCCGTGTTTAATAATATGTTAACAACTGGTAAAGAAGACGATGGCGATAATTATTTATACACAAATGAACCAGAAGGTGTATTTACCGCTGATGGGCAAAGACAAGAAGCATTTTTAGAATCATCTGAATTTGACACAACTCCCCCAGCTTATGGTCCAGGAGATAATATTATATACTTGGATAGAATCGTTCCAGACTTTACAATAAATGATGGCGGCATAGTTACTATGAAAATGAAACTTAAAAGGTTTCCAAATGGTACGATAACTGAAAAAGGTCCTTTTACGGTTACACCGACGACACAGTTTATACGAACACGAGCACGTAGTCGACAAGCTATTATTCGTATATCAACATCAACAGGTGGAACAAGTTGGAGATTAGGATCAATACGAATGGATGTGGCACAAGATGGCAAAAGATAACAGAAGAATACCAAGAAAAAAAGGACAACCAGTCGGTAGTAAAAAACACTCTGACTTATATACCGATGAAAATCCAAAAGGAACTATACGTGGTTTAAAATTTACAACAGTTGCGGATGCAAGGGCTTCAGTTAATAAGATTAAAAGATCGAATAGAACCCATGCTCATAAGACACAAGCTGCTATAGCTATGGAACAACGAGCTAGAGTTGCGGGTAAAACAGGACCGGCTAAAATATATAGAACATTTATAAACCAACAAAAACAAAAAACAAAAGAAAAGAAAAGAAGGGTGGTTTAGATGGCAGATTTTCCTAGATGGCCAAAACTACCATTTGGTATAAGTTTAGAGGGTGCGTTAACAAAAGTAGAAACGTGGGCTAATAGACTTGTTGATACACTAGCTTCCGACAGTGTTAGACTAAGACGAGCTGCTATAAAAGACGGTTCGGATTCTTTATCTTTACAAGGTCGTGTACAATTAAATTCTAATTTAACAAATCCTGATACGACTGAAGCTTTTTTAGAGGGACAGATAAGATACAATGCAGACACTAATAAGTTTCAAGGCTATGATGGTACAGATTGGAGAGATTTTCACTAATGTTTAAAAGTATAGGTGGTTTTTTTAGAGATGTAGTTGCGCCAATTGGGTTAGGAATTATAGGTGGTCCTGCCTTTGGACCATTATTAGCGGCTACATATTCTGGGATTAACACAGGTATTAAGACAGGTAGTCCACTAGCAGGTCTTGGGTCGGCTGGTTTAAGTTTTGGATTGTCAACTGCACTTCAAGGGATAAAAGCACCGACACCTAAAAGCTTTGATTTATCAGCCTCAGCTAGTCCAATTACTAGAGGTTTAGAAACAACTGGTGCTAATGTAGTATCAGGAGGAATTAAAACTGCTGGTGGCCCAGCTTTTTTAGGTGCTGGAACAGCAGGTCAACTTGCTCAAAGTGGGTCTTCGTTAGCTACTAATCTTGCTACAACACCCGCAAGTGCTGCGCTATATCCACTTGGTAGTGGTCCAACAATACCTAGCTATTTTGATCAAGCAGTTTCAAGATTTCAAACACCGATAAGCAGTATTGATAAGACAGGACTAGTTGAAAAACTTCCAGATTTTGTTGGTAGACAATCACCATTAACAATTGCTGGAGTAGGTGGTGCTTTACAAATGGCGGCAACACCTATGGAAGCCCCACAACCAGCTCCAATACCTCGTATCGTA